>ENA-OROH01000009-OROH01000009.1-human-gut-metagenome-genome-assembly--contig:-NODE-9-length-220514-cov-21.064606_pt1 | contig 220514 bp, 221 predicted proteins | sample MGYA00242125_ERZ509042 | MGnify/ENA primary metagenome ERZ509042 (study PRJEB26280, sample SAMEA2338738) | human gut metagenome | biome: human gut; feature: human-associated habitat; material: faeces... | reverse complement strand
AGGGATAAACGCTGAAGGCATCTAAGCGTGAAGCCCCCCTCAAGATGAGATATCCCTCCTTCGGGAGTAAGACCCCTTGAAGACTACAAGGTAGATAGGGCAGAGGTGGAAGCATGGCAACATGTGGAGCTGACTGTTACTAATAGGTCGAGGGCTTAATCTGGTTAATAACGAAGAAAAACAAGTATATGAGAGATGAGTTTTTCGGTGTGGATTACAGTAATCAAATTTGTATGAAGTTTTGAAGGTACAAACTTATTAAATATGAATTATTTAAGACATCCAATGAGATGTCTTTTTTTTTGTAAAAAAATAATGAAATAATAATTAAAAACTGCTATAATGTTTTCGGTTACTTATCGAAAACATTAATTTATTAAGGAGGTTGTTATGGAACAAAAGAAACAGGAGCCAATTCGTGATGCGAGACATCTTGGAACGGCCAAGATGCTTATTCTTGGTTTGCAGCATATGTTTGCTATGTTCGGCGCAACAATTCTTGTGCCTATTCTTGTATCAGGATATTTTCAGAAGGCTTGTGGGGAGCCGCTTACCAGAGGTCTTTCTGTATCGGTTACCCTATTTTGCGCAGGCTTTGGCACGCTTATATTTCATCTGTGTACAAAGTTTAAGGTACCGGCTTTTTTGGGTTCGTCATTTGCTTTTTTAGGAGGCTTTTATACTGTTGCAAACCTTGACAGTGGTATGTATGCAGATATGGCTGTCAATGATAAGGCCGCGTATGCGTGTGGTGGAATATTTGTTGCAGGTATGCTTTATTTCGTACTTGCACTTATCATTAAGCTGGTTGGAATTAAGCGTGTAATGCGCTTTCTTCCACCTGTAGTGACAGGACCTATTATCATATGCATCGGTCTTTCACTTGCCGGCTCAGCTATCAATAATGCTTCAACAAACTGGGTTCTTGCAATTATTGCACTTGGAGTTATAATTATTTTCAATATATGGGGAAAGGGATTATTTAAGATCATTCCTATTCTAATGGGAGTAATCATTTCCTATGTTGTGGCTCTTATTATGAATGCTGCTGGAATTACTAATCCTGATGGTTCAGCAATTCTTGATTTTACATCAATTGCATCATCTGCGTTGGTCGGAATACCTAAATTTCAGTTCATGAAGTTTGATATTACGTCCATTCTTGTTATGGCGCCTATCGCTGTTGCGACTATGATGGAGCACATTGGCGACATGTCTGCTATTTCTGCTACAGTAGAGCAGAACTTTATTGCTGATCCGGGTCTTCATAGGACACTTATAGGTGATGGAATTGCAACTGCATTCGCAGGAGCCATCGGAGGACCGGCTAATACAACATATGGTGAGAATACAGGAGTGCTTGAGCTGTCTAAGGTATATGATCCGAGAGTTATCCGTATTGCAGCTGTTTTTGCTATTGCACTTTCATTTATTCCAAAGTTTTCGGCAGTAATATCTACTATGCCATCAGCGATTATTGGTGGAGTTTCATTTATGCTTTATGGAATGATTTCAGCAATAGGAGTTAGAAATGTTGTTGAAAACAAGGTAGATCTGACTAAATCAAGAAATCTGATTATTGCAGGTGTTATTTTTGTATGTGGTCTTGGCTTTGGAAATGGACTGACATTTACTGTAGCAGGAACATCAATTACACTGACAGCTTTGGCAATTGCAGCTATCGCAGGGATTTTCTTAAATGCTATTCTGCCGGGAAATGATTATGAGTTTGGAAAGAATCCTGATGGAGATGCAAGCAGGGGTGTGTATATGATGAACACTGACAATGATGAGGAAGAGGAATCATAGAAGTTAATTTGTATTTAGACTGATTTGTTAGTTGTAATAGTAAATAATTTAACAAACATTAAAAAGATATTAATAATATTTTACTTGATAAAGTTATATATATTCTCTACAATAAACTGGTATGGTGTATTTTCATAATTCACTTTACCAGTTTTTTTAAGGGGATTAGATTTAATGGACAGAAAAAAGATATTTTGGGCGATAGCTTCTGTTTTTATAGCTATCTTGAGCATATGGACTGTTGTCTCACAGAGCAAGCATTTTTCGTTTGAGATTCTTATGAGTTTTATCAGAAATGCAAATAAAGGCTGGCTTTTTATGAGTTTTGTTTGTACGTTTGGGTTTATTTGGTTTGAAGGCTTTGCTCTGGTACGTATGGCAAGACACTTTGGGTATAAAACCAGCGCGATTGATGGTACTGTGTATGGTGGAGCCGATGTGTATTTTTCGGCTATTACACCATCGGCATCTGGAGGACAGCCAGCCAGTGCGTATTTCATGATAAGGGATGGCATACCGGGCTATGCTGCTACAGTGGCCCTACTGATTAATCTTGTTATGTATACACTTTCACTTTTAACAATTGGCTTACTATGCATGATTTTTAAGTATCCATTGCTGAAAAATTTCTCAGGTATTTCGCGGATATTTATATGTTTGGGGATTGTGGTGCTGATTTTTCTGGCTCTTGTATTTTATATGCTGCTAAGGAAGGGAAGCATACTATACTCAATTTGTGATAGTCTTATCCGGCTTTTTGAAAAAATACATATAATACGGCATGGTGACAGGCTTCGAATAAAGCTTAAAAATACTATGAAAGAATATCAGGAGTGTTCAAACAGTATCACAGGGCAGACCGGGCTTCTCATCGAGATTTTCTTTTGGAATATAATGCAGAGAGTTTCACAGCTTTTGGTATCGTTTATGATTTTTATGGCAGTCGGCGAAGGCGTAAATAAGGCAGTTGATGTGAGTGTGATACAGTGTTTTGTGGCGATGGGCTCCAATTGTGTGCCTATACCCGGTGCTATGGGCGTGGCTGATTATATTATGATTGATGGGTTTAAACAGCTTGTTGGTAGAAATGCAGCGAATATGGAGCTTTTGTGCAGGGGCATGACATTTTATGGAAGTGTCATAACAAGTGCTGTCATTATTCTTATTGGATATATAATTAGAAAAAAAGTAGCAAAATAGTCTAGTATTTTCGCCCTAATAATATATTGTTATAATAGCTGTAATCGTTGCTGGTCACAATGTTAGGCGTGAACAGTCACAATCGCATTGAAATTTATATTGAAATTACAAATTTTAGTTGCATGAAGTCAATAATTGTGATAAAATATTGACTGTTCGTAAGATGCCGGCATGTCGGAATGGCAGACGATGCAGACTCAAAATCTGTTGGGCGCAAGCCCGTGTGGGTTCAAGTCCCACTGCCGGCACTATTTGCAAAACCCCGTAAATCCAAGATTTTCAGTAAAATCAAGGGTTTGCGGGGTTTTTCTTTACTTACAATCTTTCAAAAAATTAAAGAAATTAGGGTACTTTTAAGAAAAATCTGCCCAAAAAGGTACCCAAAAATCTGCCATATAGGCTGTAATACCAGATAGTAAACAGGAGCATTATGATGATAAAAAAGATTTATAAAAAATATGAAATTATATTCAATGTTGTATTATTCTCGATTTTTCCGATTGCGGCTTTTTATCTTATGGAGTTCTACGAACATAATCCTTTTGAAGAAGTCAGATTTATGGCAGGTTTTTTTAATATTATTTTGTTTGAGCTGATTGCCTGGATTCTTTATTTTGTTACGGGCAGGGCGAAATGGGCACTTCGTACAGTTTTTATTCTGGCCATGGTTTTTGGACTGATTAATCATTATGTTATGCTTTTCCGCTCGACTCCTTTTGTTCCGTGGGATATTTTTTCAATTGGTACGGCGACAAGTGTTGCATCCAATTATGATTTCGCACCGACTGCAGGAGTAGTTGTTGTTACAGTTATATTTATAGCTCTTATTATGCTGATGCATTTTGTTGATTTCAGAATTAAGTGGAAATTCAGGTTCAGACTAATTCCGACTGTGCTTGGAATACTTGCGCTGTGTCTGTTTGTGAATGCCCTGCAGGATGAGGATTTCCAGACGGACAATTATCTGTATCCGTTTCTCTTTACACCGGCATATATGACAAAGGTGAATGGAATGGCAGTGACCTTTGCGATGGATCTTAAGTTTGTGGCGGTTGATAAGCCTGATGGGTATAGCAGACAGAAGGCTAAGGAGCTGCTTGACAGCTATGCCAGTACAAATGATAATTCAGATGCAGCTAATAATACTGCAATTACAGATAAAAGTGATTATCCGAATATTATAGTTGTGATGGATGAGGCATTTTCAGACCTGTCAGTGCTGGGTGATTTTGATACAAATACAGACTATATGCCGTTTGTGCACAGTCTTGAAAAGGGCAATGAGAACACTATAACAGGATATCTGAATACGTCTGTATGTGGTGGAAATACCGCCGATACTGAGTTTGAGTTTCTGACAGGCAATACGATGGCTTTTCTTCCGGTAGGAAGTATTCCTTATCAGCAGTATATAAAGAGCAAGACACCTTCCCTTGCAAGCTATTTAAAAAGCATAGGCTACGCAACGTATGCACAGCATCCGTACTATGGCAGTGGATGGAACCGGGATACGGTCTATCCTCTTTTGGGATTTGACAATCTTTCGTTTATGCAGGATTATTCTAATCAGAGGTTTGTGCGCAAATATATAAGTGATGAGACATCCTTTGACAGGATTATTGAGACCTATGAGAACAAACCGGATGGTCAGCCGGCATTTATATTCAATGTCACTATGCAAAACCATGGTGGATACACGGATACCTACTACGGCTTTGACAATACGGTGACAGCGGATAAGCTCAATAATTCTGCACTTGACCAGTATCTTTCTTTGATTAAGATGACAGACGAGGATTTAAAGAACCTCATTGAATATTTCTCAAATGTGGATGAGAAAACTATAGTGGTATTTTTCGGTGATCATCAGCCAAATGATACTGTGGCAAGCTCTGTTCTTGCAGCAAACGGCATGGACTATAATAATTTATCAAATGAAGAGCTTAAGCTGCGATATCAGGTGCCGTATGTTATCTGGGCAAATTATGATATTGATGAGGCCACAGGAAAAGACACGAGCGTTAATTATCTGGCTGCAAACGTACTTAAAGCGGCTGGTGTGCCGACAAATGACTATCAGAGTTTTCTGCTAAAGCTGCAGGAGGAGTATCCAATTATATCAGCGGTACGCACGGATAAAACTGCAGATAAGACATTAGATAAAGCATCAAATAAATCAGACAAGGCAACCGGCAGCAAAAATAAGCAGGCCGATTCGGATATGCTAAACGATTATAAGCTTTTGCAATATTACAGACTGTTTGACTGGGAGGATAAGTGATGAATTTTGTTAAAAAGCATCCACTTTTGACAGCGTTTTTAATTCCGATTTTCATATGTATAATCATCTGTATAGGAAATGGTGTATATCCATTTGGCGATTACTGCCTTTTGCATATGGATTTGTATCACCAGTATCTGCCTTTCTTTAATGAGCTGTGGGAGAAGCTAAGAAATGGTGCGAGTCTCATGTATACATGGAATATCGGGCTTGGCAGTGATTTTGTATCGGTATTTGCCTATTATCTGGCGAGTCCGTTAAACTGGCTTGTGGTGCTTTTTCCAAAGAGCCATATTATTGAGTTTATTGAGCTGCTTATCATTTTTAAGATTTCGCTTAGCGGAGCAACATTTTTCTATTTTTTGAAGGAACACTTTGTGCTTCTTGGAAAGGATAACAGATATCACGATAATACATTTGTGCCGGCATTTGTTTTTTCTACGGCATATGCGCTTTCCGGCTTTGTAGCTGCGTATAGCTGGGATGTCATGTGGATGGATGTTGTGGCAGTTGCACCGCTTGCGATAGTAGGTCTTGAGAAGCTTGTGCGGGACAAAAAGCCGGTGCTTTACTATGTATCACTGGCACTTTGTATATTGTCAAACTATTATCTGAGCATCATGCTTTGCATCTTTTTGGTATTCTGGTTTGCATGGCTTTTCTTTACGCAAAAGGGCGGTAAAATGGCTGCAATTGTGAGATTTGCCGTTTACTCGCTTTTGGCTGGAGGCACTGCGATGGTGCTAATCATCCCGGAGCTTATCATTTTAAGCTACAGCGGTTCGTCGGGCATCGAGTTCCCAAAGCAGATAGAGTGGTATTTTAATCTCTTATCAGAGGTCGGCAGGATGTGCACGACAGCAAGCGTCTATGAGGGTGCAGAGAACTGGCCGAATCTGTATGCCGGAGCCTTTAGTGTGATGCTTTTGATACTGTTTGTGCTCAATAAAAGGATTAATTGGAAGAAAAAAATAGCTCCCGTATTATTTGTGTTGTTTTTCATGGTAAGCTTTGCCAATAAACAGCTTGACTTTATATGGCACGGACTGCATTTTCCGGATTCGCTGCCTGGCAGACAGTCGTATCTGTATGCATTTCTTATATTGACCATAGGCTATGCTACAGTAAGAAAGTGGCGTGGCATAAGACTGTGGCATATTGGCGTGGCAGTGGTATTTGCATCGGCGCTTATGGCAGTAAGCACGATGTTTGCCGATGAGGATGTGACAGAGTATTATGCAGTTATCATAAGCATATTGTTTGTTGCGCTGTACGGCATTATGACAGTACTTTTAAAGCTTGCAGCAAGGAAAAACAGAGAGCTTTTGATGGTCATAACATGCGGTATCGCGATTGTGGAGCTGGCTGTCAATATGGCTGTGACAGGACTTGGATGTACCGGCAGAAGCAGCTACAATGCCAATGTGGACGATATGCAAAAGGCACTGGAGCTGGCAAAAGAGGATGCAGCTGACAACGATGTACCATTTTACAGGGTTGAGGATACAGGCCGACTAACTAAAAATGATGACACACGATACGGCTATGCTTCTGGAACACAGTTTTCTTCCCTAATGAATATAAATGTGAGCCATTTTTATCAGGCTCTTTATATGGAGGGAGGCAAGAATTTCTACTGTTATAACGGTGCCACACCTGTCACGTCAGCCATGCTTTCGGTCAGATATATGGTTACAAAATCAATACAGCCACAGAATGAGCTGACTACACTTGTTGGAAAATGCGGAAATCACTATCTGTATCGGAATAACTACACACTTCCGCTTGGTTTTATGATGGATGAGGGAGTGATTGATGCGTGGAAACCATCATCTTCATCGAAAATATATTCGATTAATTCCCTTGGCAGTCTTCTAGGTGCAGCAGATGATACGCTGACCCTGACAGAGTGCACTCAGGAGGAGAAGCCCGGAACTACGACTCTCACCTTTGACCATGACGGATATTATTATGCGGCATACGATTCGTGCAGCACTGACAGTCTGACCTTCAGCCACGGAGAGTATGAGACCACATACTCGAAGACCACTCACAGGTATCTGTTTGACCTGGGATATGTGAAGGCGGGGGAGACAGTTTCCGTCACAAACACTGCTGCCGATGCTGTACGATTTAACGTATACGAGCTAAATGCTGCAGCAGTGGAAGGTGCATACAAAGCGCTTAATGATCAGACACTTTCGGTGGAGAATTTTTCAGATACACACATAAGCGGACACATAGATGTGAAGGAGGCAGGCAGACTTGTGCTTTCTATTCCGAGTGAAAAGGGATGGACTATGAAGGTGGATGGGAAGGATGCAGAGTATGAGGATTTTTCAGATACATTTGTGAGCATTCATCTGGATGAGGGAGAGCATGAGATAGAGCTTTATTATGAGACACCGGGGCTTAAGGCAGGTGCAGCTATAAGCGCAGGCTGTGTGGGCGCCTTTCTACTGCTTTTATTGTTTCGTCAAATAGTTAAGAGACGCAGCCGTTTAAAGTTTAAAGTGAACAGTGACAGATAATGCTTACAATGACCTGTAACGCATACAGTTCATTTATGCGAAACACAGAATGTTCAAATTGTAATAGTATAATTCAATAATAAAAATAAAACAGGAGATTAACAAAATGAACAAACAAAACAAAAAAATCGCACAGGAAAAAAGAAGAATCGAGAGAGAGAAGGCAGAAAAGAAGGCAAAGGTTGTGAATCTGCTGAAATTCTGGGTGCCGGTAGTGGCTGTCGTTGTGGTAGTCATTGTGCTCATCTGGGCAGTTGCGACATCGGGCGGTTCATCGTCAAAGGGCACTGACGATAAGCAAGCTGCATCACAGACCACAGAATCTCAGGCATCCGAGACACAAAGCAGTGATTCACAGACCGAGGCAGCAACACTGAATACAGAGGCTGACACGGTTGCAGAAAACGGAGATAAGGTAAATATTGACTATACCGGATATATGGACGGTGAAAAATTCGAGGGTGGAAGCACTGATGGACAGGGCACAGACCTCGTGCTTGGCTCAGGCAGCTATATAGATGGCTTTGAGGACGGAGTTGTAGGTCACAAGGTGGGAGAAACCTTTGATTTAAACCTGAAATTCCCGGATGATTATAAGACGAATACAGAACTTGCCGGAAAGGATGTTATGTTTGAGGTGACTCTTAACGGTGTATATAAATAAAGAGGATAACACACATATATGGAAAAATCGTTTGAAGAGGTAATGGTACAGTTTTATGTTGACCAGTACAGGGAGAATGCGAAGAGAAGTACAGGTAAGCCTGTAAAGCTGGCACACTATATTCACAGGCTCAATAACAAAGCAAAATCAATTAAATATGCGCGATTTTCAAAAAATGAGACCGTGGCACTTGACAAGCTGCATCAGGAAATAAAAAGGCTTGCATTGATCACCTACTATTCCAACAATAAGAATGCAAGGCAGATTTTAAATAGAGAAATCATTCCGCAGCTCGTCAGGGTGGATATGGAGCAGTTTGATGAGAATGAGGCAGAGTATCTCACAGAGGATTTTCTAAAGCTTTTGCGCAAGGAGTATATAGGTGCGATATGTACCAGGAGCATGAAGGCGCTTTACAATGAGTACCGCAGCAAGGAGCTTAGAAGAGAGATTGTTACGCTGGTTCCGGCACGGCCGGAGCTTGAGTTTCCAAAAGCACAGAGCATGAAAAGGCACTTCATACTCCATATAGGCCCGACTAACAGCGGTAAGACATATCAGGCGCTTGAGAGGCTTAAGCTGGCGCAAAACGGAGTTTATCTGGGGCCGCTTCGCCTTCTGGCACTTGAGGTATATGAGAAGATGAATGATGCAGGCATACCATGCACCATGCTTACAGGCCAGGAGTGTCTTGAGGTATCAGACAGCAGAATTATAGCATCGACAGTGGAGATGCTTGACTGTGACAAGGAATATGATATCGCAGTGATCGATGAGGCACAGATGGTTGCAGATGATGACAGGGGACATTCATGGACCAGGGCAATTCTTGGTACACTTGCAGGAGAGATTCATATATGCATGAGTCCGGTGGCAAAGGATGTAGTCATTCATTTGATTAATCTGTGCCACGACGAGTATGAGATAAGGGAGTATGAGAGAAAGACAGCTCTAAAGCTGGAGGATAAGCCTTTTTCATTTCCACAGGATGTAAGAGAGGGCGATGCCTTTATCGTCTTTTCAAAGAAATCGGTACTCAATATAGCAGGGCGTCTAGAGGAAAACGGCATAAAGCCAAGTGTCATATACGGAAGTCTGCCACCGGAAATAAGGCGCAGGCAGATGACGCTTTTTAATGAGAAAAAGACACAGGTTGTCGTGTCAACAGATGCGATAGGAATGGGACTCAATCTGCCGGTCAGGAGAATCGTATTTCTGGAGGTGGAAAAGTTTGATGGAGTATCAAGACGTCCGCTTGTCATCTCTGAGATAAAACAGATAGCGGGCCGTGCAGGCAGATTTGGTCTGTATGATACAGGCTATGTGACAGCTTTGGGACAAAAGAATCTGAATTATCTGAAGAATACGCTAAATATACCGGAGCAGGATATTGATATAGTAAGTCTTGGCTTCCCGCAGGTGCTCCTTACAATGGATGCGCCGCTTGATGCGATAATTAAGCTCTGGCATGAGGCAGAGCCATCAGCACCGTTTAGGAAAATCAATGTCGATGAGATATTGTTTTTGTATGGATATGCGTATAAGGAGCGATACTTTATCGCAGATTTTGATGACAAATATCTGCTTTATAAGATGATTACATGTCCTATAGATATAAAGGACAGGGAGCTTGTCAGACAATGGCTGCGCTACTGCATGTCGTATACATCTGATATCTCTCTCGACAAGCCTGATAAGCATTCAAAGTATCAGGGGCTCATGAAATACGAATCCTATTACAAAAAGCTTGATTTGTACTATCAGTTTTCAGTCCGCATGGGCAAAATTGTGGAGGAGGACTGGCTTGAAAACGAGCGCGACAAAACACAGTCAAAGATTATGCAGCTTCTATCAAAGAGCAAGGATGAGTATATTATCAGATGCCGGTATTGCGGCAGAATACTTCCGATTGGAAATTCGCGCAATATATGCAGAGACTGCTACAGCATGATACGCAGGTAGCAGCCGGCTTATATTTTACGGTCAAGTCGTTGAATTTAGCTGTCCAATGTGGCATAATAGAAATAAGACCAAAATATGAATGGAGGAAGTTTTTATGGCAAACAATGAGTTACAGATTGCCGGCTCACAAGGTGAACTTAGAATCCGTCCTTACGAGCACCACGCAAAGTATTATGAAACAGATCAGATGGGTATAATCCACCATTCAAACTATGTCAAGTGGATGGAAGAAGCAAGACTTGATTTGATGGATCAGATAGGACTCAACTACAGGCAGATGGAGGATATGGAAATCATAAGTCCGGTGCTGTCGATATCGGTAGAGTATCACAGTATGGTACATTTCGATGATACGGTCGTCATCTACACAAAGCTGCTTAAGTATAACGGAATCAAGATGGAGCTTGAGTATGTCATGAAGGACAAAGAGACAGGCGAGCTTCGCACCACTGCAAAAAGCAGCCACTGCTTTTTGAACAAATCCGGCAAACCAATCTCATTAAAGAGAATGTATCCGGAATTAGATACAAAATTTTTTGAATTTAAAGAGGCATAATAAAATGATACAGGATAGATTAAAAGCATTGAGAAGCGAGATGGCAAAGAGGGGCATCTCGCTGTATGTGGTACCTACTGCTGATTTTCATGAGTCAGAGTATGTAGGAGAACATTTTAAGGCACGCAAATATATTACAGGCTTCACGGGCTCAGCAGGTACCGCAGTCATCACTATGGATGAGGCAGGTCTATGGACAGACGGCAGATATTTTGTGCAGGCGGCTGCGCAGCTTAAGGATACCACTGTAAAGCTCTTTAAGATTGGCGAGGAGGGCGTACCGACAGTTGATGAGTATATAAAGGATACTCTTTCGGATGGCGGTGTAATAGGCTTTGACGGCAGAGTAGTAAATGCCGCATGGGGCAAAAGGCTTTCTGAAATCGCAAAAGAAAAGCACGGCAGCATGTATGTAAATGAGGATCTGATTGACCTTATATGGACTGACAGACCACCTATGTCAAAAGCGCCTGTCATGATTTTTGACAATAAATATACCGGTGAGGATATAAGCTCAAAGCTTAAAAGAGTCAGAGAGCAGATGGCACAAAAGGGTGCAACCCTTCATCTGATGTCATCACTTTACGATATCGCCTGGCTTTTAAATGTCAGGGGAGGCGACATAAGCTATGTGCCTGTAGTGCTTTCATACCTGGCACTGTCACAGGACAGCTGCATATGGTTTTTGCAGGAAGAGGTTGTGACAGAGACTCTTAAGGCATACCTCGATAAGAATGGTATACAGACAAGACCTTACGATGATTTTTATGAATATGTGAAGCATATTGATGAAAAAGAGACAGTGCTTCTAAATACATCGATTGTAAATTACCGCATCTGCGACAGCCTGCCGGATGGTGTTAAGGTGATTGATGCGGAGGATCCTACAGTTGTCATGAAGGCCGTAAAGAATGAAGTACAGCTTGAAAATCTGCGCAAGGCGCATTTAAAGGATGCAGTTGCGATGTGCAAATTCATGTACTGGCTTAAGACAAATATAGGTAAGATACCTATGACAGAGATTTCGGCTTCAGATTATCTTGCATCGCTTAGAGCTGAGCAGGAGGGCTTTCTTGATTTGAGCTTTGCCACAATATGCGGATATGCTGATCATGGTGCTATTGTGCATTACTCTGCAACGGAGGAGTCTGACAGGCAGCTTAAGCCTGAGAGTCTTCTTTTGGTTGATTCAGGCGGACATTATCTGGAGGGAACCACAGATATCACGAGGACCTTTGCACTAGGACCTGTGACTGACGAGATGAAGGATATGTTTACGAGAGTTTGCCGCTCAAATATGAACCTGGCAAATGCAAGGTTTAAGGAGGGCTGCTCGGGTCTTAATTTTGATATTCTGGCAAGAGAGCCTTTCTGGGAGATCGGCATGGACTACAATCACGGTACCGGACACGGTGTGGGCTATGTGCTCAATGTTCATGAGGGACCAAACAGCTTTCACTGGAAGCAGTACCCGGGCAGAACTGCAGAGCGTGTGATAGAAGAGGGCATGGTCACTACAGATGAGCCGGGCATCTATTTAGAGGGCAAATTCGGTATTCGTACAGAGAATGAACTTATCTGCCGAAAGGGTGAGAAAAATGAGTATGGCCAGTTCATGTATTTTGAGAATCTGACCTATGTACCGATAGATCTCGATGCGATTGATCCAAATCAGATGACAGACAGGGAAAAGGGATACCTGAACGCTTACCATGCTAGAGTTTATGAGCTTGTTTCACCTTTTTTGAATGATGAGGAGGCTCAGTGGCTTAAGAAATATACAAGAGCTATTTAACGTTACTGCCTGCACTGCAGTGTGACCGGCAGCGATTACAACAATATTATAATTGACAGTAAGGAAAGTATCAAAATGAGTGAAAAGCTTGTACTTATAGACGGACACAGTATTTTAAACAGGGCATATCACGGGCTGCCTGATCTGACCAATTCAGAGGGACTTCACACAAATGCAGTCTATGGTTTTTTAAATATCATGTTCAAGATTCTTGACGAGGAAAAGCCTGACTATCTGACGGTGGCATTTGATGTGCATGCACCGACGTTTCGCCACAGGATGTTTGATGCGTACAAGGGCACGAGAAAGCCTATGGACGAGGAACTTAGGCAGCAGGTGCCTATGATAAAGGAAATGCTTACCGCTATGGGCATTAAAATCGTGGAAAAGGAAGGCTATGAGGCTGACGATATACTTGGAACCTTATCTGTCAGGGCAGAAAAGGCCGGTATGGATGTCGCCATCATTTCCGGAGACAGAGACCTCTTGCAGCTTGCGACTGACCATGTCATGGTAAGGATTCCAAAGACAAAGAAAACAGGAACCGAGATAGAAAACTACAATACAGCAGATGTTATCGAAAAGTACGGCGTCACTCCAAAGGAGTTTATCGATGTAAAGGCTCTGCAGGGAGATACGTCTGATAATATCCCAGGTGTGCCCGGTATCGGCGAAAAGACAGCAGGCGCACTTATAGCAAAATATCACTGTATAGAGGCAGTACATGAGGACGCTGAGAATGTAAAGCCGCCAAGGGCTTCAAAGAATATAGTGGAGTACTGGGAGCAGGCGCTTATGAGCAAGGAGCTTGCGACAATCATACTTGATGCGCCGGTTGACTATGAATTTTCTGATGCAAAGCTTAGTGGCGGAGTAGAGTCACTCTACACTGAGGAAGCCTTTTTACTGTGCAAAAGATACGAATTCAAAAACATGCTGTCACGGTTTAACGTGGAGGCTCCTAAAAACAATGCCGAGGAGCATTTTGTGGTAGTAAGGGACTTAAAGACTGCAGAGAGTGTGTTTGAGAAGGCAAAGGGCAGGGAGGTCGCTTTTGCGGTAGTACCGGGAGAGTCTTTTGGAAACTGCGAAAGTGATGGACAGCTAAGTCTGTTTTCGGAGCCGGTTTCTAACGATTATCTTGCTGTTTCGATTTGTTTTTCAGAGGAGGACATTTATTTTATCTGTACAGGTGATGAGATTTCAAGCAGCTTCCTGGATGAAAAATTAAATACCCTGGAAGTAAAGTCATGGATATCACCGGATTTAAAGACCAATCTGCACAGATTTAAGAGCAAAGAGATAAAGGCAGATGACAGAGGCAGATATTTTGACATGATGGTGGCTGCATACCTTATCAATCCGCTTGTCGGGGAGTATCCCTATGATGCGGTTGCAAAGGACTATCTGGGGCTTATGCTCTCATCTAAAAAGGATTATCTGGGAAAGCTTGATTTCACCCGGATGATGAAGGAGGATGAGAAAAAGGCAGTGGACTGTGCCTGCTACGAGGTGTATACTGCCTGGAAATCAAAGCCGGTTCTTTTGCAGAAGCTAAAGGAAATGGATATGCTCACGCTTTATAAAGATATCGAGCTCCCGCTCGTTTTTGTGCTGTATGATATGGAAAATGAGGGTATAAGGGCTGATGGAATAAAGCTTAAGGAGTATGGAGACAAGCTTGCTGTTTCGATAACTGAGCTTGAAAAGAAAATATATGAGGCAGCAGGTGAAGAGTTTAATATAAATTCGCCAAAGCAGCTTGGAGTCATTCTCTTTGAAAAGCTTGGACTGCCAAATGAAAAGAAGACAAAGACCGGTTATTCTACTGCGGCAGATGTGCTTGAAAAGCTGGCACCGGAGTATCCGATTGTCGCGGATATATTGGAATACAGACAGCTCACAAAGCTAAAGAGCACATATGCTGACGGACTTTCCGGATATATTGCATCCGATGGCAAAATCCATACTACCTTAAATCAGACAATCACTGCGACAGGCCGTCTTTCAAGCACAGAGCCTAATCTGCAGAATATCCCGATAAGGATTGAGCTGGGCAAACTTATCAGAAAGGTATTTCTGCCTGAGGATGGAGATCTGTTTGTTGACTCAGACTACTCGCAGATCGAGCTTCGGGTGCTTGCGGCGCTTTCAGGGGATGAAAGGATGATAGAGGCCTTTAAGAATGGTCAGGATATCCACAGAAGTACAGCATCCCTTGTGTTTGACACACCGTTTGATGAGGTCACAGACCTTCAAAGACGAAATGCCAAGGCGGTAAATTTTGGTATCGTATATGGTATCAGCGCGTTTGGTCTGTCTAACGACCTGGGGATTTCAAGGAAAGAGGCACAGGGCTATATAGACAGCTATTTTGTCAAATATCCAAAGATTAAGGAGTTTTTGGATCAGACGGTTTTGGATGCCAAGAAAAATGGCTATACAAAGACCATGTTTGGGCGTATCAGACCGATTCCCGAGCTGAACTCGAGCAATTTCATGCAAAGACAGTTTGGAGAGAGAGTTGCGATGAACTCACCTATTCAGGGTACAGCAGCCGATATCATAAAGATTGCCATGATACGTGTGCATGACAGGCTTCTTGACGAGGGCTTAAAGTCAAGACTTATCCTTCAGGTGCATGATGAGCTATTAATTGAGACAAAGGAAGCTGAGAAGGATAAAGTGATTAAGCTTCTGGAGAAAGAAATGCGTGGCGCGGTGGACATGAAGGTATCCATGGAGGTGGGCACCGAGTGTGGCTATGACTGGTATGATGCGCATTGATGACAGAAAAGGAAATAGTATGATTTTTATAGGAATAACAGGTGGTGTAGGTGCCGGAAAATCGGCAGTGCTTAGCTATCTTAAGGAACTTGATGGCGTAAAGGTCATGCTTTCCGATGAGATAGCACATGAGCTGATGGAGCCGGGAAGCGACTGCTACAACAGATTAAAGGAATTGTTTGCGGGCGAACCGATATGGCTTGAGGACGGGCATTTTGACAGACCGGCACTTGCCGGAGTGATTTTTTCGGATGATAAAAAAAGAGAGCTTTTAAACGAAGTAGTGCATCCTGCAGTAAAGGAATATGTGCTTAATGCAGTTAAAGAGGCAAAAAAAGATGGTCTGTTCATGCTTGTTCTTGAAGCAGCACTCCTTATAGAGGAGGGATATGGTGAAATCTGCGACGAGTTGTGGTATATTTATGCAAGTGAAGAAGTCAGAAGAAAAAGACTTAAGTCATCAAGAGGCTATTCAGATGAGAAGATTGACAGTATCTTTGCAAGCCAGCTTAAAGAAGCTGAGTACAGAAGGCACTGTAAGGAGGTTATCGATAATGATGGAGATATCGAAAACACGATAGCTTCAATAAATAAAGCGCTTAGCAAATACAAGGAGTAGTGGGAATGAACAATGTATTCGGTTTGGATATTGGTACAAGAAATGTTGTAGGAACTGTCGGCTATCAGACTGATGACAAGGAATTTGTGGTTACAGCACAGTATGTCAGGGAGCATGAGACCAGAGCGATGCTTGACGGTCAGATACATGATATAGGCAGGGTGGCAAAAACCATTAAGGAAGTAAAGGACGAGCTTGAAAAACAGACAGGACAGCCACTTGAAGAGGTGTGTATAGCAGCCGCAGGACGAGTATTAAAGACTGTCACGACGCATGTGGAGTATGAGTATGCGCAGGAGTCTGTGGTGACCGGCGAGGATGTCCATACGCTTAACCTGCTTGGCATAGAAAAAGCACAGGAGGAACTCAAGGAGGTTAACGATACAAGCTATAAGTTTTACTGTGTGGGATATTCTACAGTCAAATTTTTTTTGAATAATGAGGTGTTTATCAGCCTTGAAGGTCATAAGGCAAACAAAATAGGCGAGGATATCATAGTTACATTTCTGCCGGAGGATGTGGTGGATGGACTTTATGCGGCAGTGGGACAGGCAGGGCTTAGTGTTGCCAATATGACATTGGAGCCTATCGCCGCTATCAATGTGGCAATTCCGGAGAACTATCGTATGCTTAATATCGCACTTGTCGATGTGGGAGCCGGAACGAGTGATATCTCGATCACAAGAGATGGAAGTATCATAGCCTATGGCATGATACCGCATGCAGGAGATGAGATGACAGAAGTTATTGTGCAGCATTTCCTCGTGGATTTCAATATGGCGGAGAGCATCAAGCTTCAGTCTACGACAAGTGATACGGTTACATACAAGGATATCATGAGCATCGAGCACACAATTCCTGCACAGGATGTCTGGGATGTGGCAGCACCTGTTGTTGATAATATTGCACAAGAGGTATCGGCTAAAATCAGAGAGCTAAACGGTGACAAAACAGTGAGTGCCTGCTTTGTAGTCGGAGGTGGAGGCAAGATACACGGCTTCACGGAAAAGCTTGCGGAAGACCTAGACCTGCCGGAGGAAAGAGTCGCTCTAAGAGGTGAGGAAGTGCTTGGCGATGTGACATTTGAGCAGGAGGATATTAAGAAGGATCCGCTTCTTGTCACTCCAATTGGTATATGTCTGAATTATTATGACCAGAGAAATAATTTTATCATGGTCAGATTCAACGGTGAGAGAATAAAGCTATATGACAATAACAGGCTTACAATAGTCGATGCGGCGCTTCAGGCGGGATTTCCAAACGATGAGCTGTTTCCAAAGCGCGGCACCCCGATAAACTTTACGGTAAACGGTGTGGCAAGGCTTGTAAGAGGCGAGGCAGGAGAGGGCGCAGTGGTGACCATGAACGGAAAGCCAGCAAGCATCAACACACCGCTTGAGCCAAACAGTGAGATAGTCATCGAGCCGTCCACAGCAGGAGAGGCAGCAGAGTATAAGATATCGCAGCTTGATGAGTACAATCATTCTGTCATTACATTTGTCATAAATGGCAGAAAAGTATCATGTCCAAGGTTTGTCCAGGTAAACGGAAGGCTTGAGCCGGAGGATTACAGCATCAGGGAAAACGATGTGATTGAGACAAGAAATTACTATACAGTGCGTCAGATTGCGCAGTTTATGGATCTCGTTATTGACACAGACCAGATGATATTTGTAAACAATGAAGAGGCTGATCTCGACACTCTTGTATATGAAAATTTTTATGTTGAGTGGAAAACAGATGAATATGGTGTTGCAAGAATCGACAATAACAATTATAATGACACACAAGAGTCTGATTCAGATGATGCTTCGGTCTTAGCTGAGCAGGGTGCAAACAGCACAGAGTCAGACAACACAGCGACCAGAACATCAGAGCAGATGATGAATCAGGTGCTCGATGAGCTGCATGATGAGTTTGCTAAAGAAGCTGAAGCATCTGCTGTGCCGGAAAACGAATTGCCGGAAAATGAATTGCCAAAAAATGATATACAGGAAGAAATACACGAAGAAGACTCATCAGAAAATACAGTTACAGTTATTGTAAACGGTGAGCCTGTAGAGCTGTCCGGCAAGGATACATATATATTTGTCGATATATTTACCCATATCTCATTTGATTTACAGGCAGGAAAGGGCAGGGCAATAGCCACTGTAATAAATGGCAGGGATGCCCAGTTTTCCGAGGAGCTTCATGAGGGAGACAAAATAGAATTATACTGGAAAGAGAATTAACATGTTAGAATTATGCAGCATTGCCAGCGGCAGCAGTGGAAACTGTATATGTGTGGGTACGGATGATTGTCATGTGCTCATAGACGCAGGCATCAGCGGTAAGAAAATAGAAAACGGACTGAATGAATTTGATATGACGGCCACAGATATGCAGGGCATTCTCGTGACACATGAGCATATAGACCATATCGCAGGGCTTGGTGTCATGGCAAGACGCTATCATATTCCGATTTATGCAACAAAGGCCACAATCGGGGCCATAAAATGTACCAAATCCGTTGGAAATATAGATGATGAGCTGTTTCATCCTATTGAGGCAGGCGTCGATTTTACAATAGGCGATATAGAGTTTGAGCCGCTTCACATATCACACGATGCGGCTGATCCTGTTGCGTACAGATTTAAAAACGAAAATCATGCGATGGCGGTCGTGACAGACCTTGGCACGTATGATGACACACTGGTTTCAAAGCTTCAGAACCTGGATGGGCTGCTGCTTGAAGCCAATCATGATATAAATATGCTCCAGACTGGGGCATATCCGTATCCGCTCAAGCGCAGAATCATGGGTAACAGCGGACATTTGTCGAATGAGAGAAGCGGGCAGTTGTTATGCGAGCTTCTTCATGATAAATTTGGCTCAGTAATACTGGGACACCTTAGTAAAGAAAACAACTACGAAAAGCTGGCGTATGAAGCCGTCAGGCTTGAGGTCACAATGGGAGACAATCCATATAAGGCAAGTGATTTCCCTATGTATGTGGCTAAGAGAGACAGGGCATCAGACCGCATAGCCGTAGAATAAGAGAACAGGAGAATAAGTTGTTATGGATAACACAAAGAACAAAGTAATCATCACAGTTGTCGGAAAAGACACAGTAGGAATCATCGCAAAGGTATGTACATATCTGTCAGAGGGCAGTGTAAACGTGCTTGATATCTCACAGACTATCGTTTCAGGTTATTTCAACATGATGATGATTGTGGATATGGCAAATGCTACAGCTTCATTTGCAGAGATTTCTGACCAGCTTGATGCACTTGGAGAAGAAATTGGTGTAACAATAAAGTGTCAGAAGGAAGAAATCTTTGAGATGATGCATCGAATCTAGTTTAGCATAAAAATGTCATACACAGTTAAAGGAGAACAGCAAAATGATAAATATTGGTGAAGTAATTGAGACCAATGACATGGTGGAGAAGGAAAATCTTGACGTGCGTACAATCACACTCGGTATCAGCCTGCTCGACTGTATAGACTCAGACCTTGCAAAGGTAAATGAGAATATCTACAACAAGATTACAACACTTGCAAAGAATCTTGTATCAACAGGAAAAGAGATAGAGAACAACTACTGTATCCCTATCGTAAACAAACGTATTTCAGTTACACCTATCGCCCTTGTCGGCGGTGCGGCCTGCAAGAGCTCAGAGGATTTTGTTACCATAGCAAAGACTCTTGACAGAGCTGCCAAAGAGGTAGGTGTCAACTTCATCGGTGGATACTCAGCACTTGTGTCAAAGGGCATGACAAAGGCGGATGAGCTTTTAATCAAATCCATCCCTCAGGCAATGCTTGAGACAGACCTGGTATGCAGCTCTGTAAATGTTGGCTCTACAAAAACCGGAATCAACATGGATGCAGTAAAGCTGATTGGCGAGATGATAAAGGAGACAGCAGAGGTGACAAAGCACCTTCCTGTATCAGGCTGTGCCAAGTTTGTAGTATTCTGCAACGCTCCTGATGATAATCCGTTTATGGCAGGAGCCTTCCATGGTGTGACAGAGGCAGATGCCATCATCAATGTAGGTGTCAGCGGACCGGGAGTAGTAAAGACAGCTCTTGAAAAGGTAAGAGGCGAGAACTTTGAGGTGCTCTGTGAGACAATCAAGAAGACAGCCTTCAAGGTTACACGAGTAGGACAGCTTGTGGCAAAGGAAGCTTCAAAGAAGCTTGGAGTGCCATTTGGAATCATAGACCTCTCACTTGCACCTACACCGGCTATCGGAGACTCTGTAGCCGATATTCTCTGTGAGATAGGCTTAGAGAGAGCCGGAGCTCCGGGAACAACAGCTGCACTTGCACTCTTAAACGATCAGGTGAAAAAGGGCGGTATCATGGCATCCTCATATGTCGGCGGACTCTCAGGTGCCTTTATTCCTGTATCAGAGGATCAGGGAATGATAGATGCCGTAAACGATGGTGCACTCACTCTCGAAAAGCTTGAGGCTATGACCTGTGTGTGCTCAGTGGGACTTGACATGATTGCAATCCCGGGCGATACAAAGGCCACCACAATTTCAGGAATTATCGCAGATGAGATGGCTATCGGTATGATAAACCAAAAGACAACAGCCTGCAGACTGCTTCCAGCAATTGGAAAGGATGTAGGTGATGTGGTAGAAATCGGAGGACTCCTTGGAAGTGCACCGGTTATGCCGGTAAACAGATTCTCTTGTGATGCATTTGTAAACCGTGGAGGAAGAATCCCGGCACCTATTCACAGCTTTAAAAATTAGTAAATAATGGCATTGTTTACAAGCATGTACTTATAAGAATAACTTATAAGTGCATGCTTATTTTAAAGTGGTACTTGACAATGACAAAAATACATGATTAAATAAAGACAGTTATATGACTGACGGAAGTGGATAACCACATGGAGTATAACAGTTGATTGCCGACCGTCTGGGCGCACATTTATATAAGTTTCCTGCAGAGCTTTATATTATTATGTGTGTTCAGACGGTCTTTTTTATTCCGGCAGGCCCGAGTAATTTGGGGATGCAGACCACATTATCAGAAAACATGGAGGATGACATGGAAAGAGTATCATTAGCAAAGGAATTATCAAGCACAACATACCCTGGCAGAGGTATCGTAATCGGCCGCACAAAGGATGGTAAGAAGGCTGTAACAGCATACTTTATCATGGGCAGAAGCGAAAACAGCCGCAACAGAGTATTTGTAGAGGATGGCGAGGGCATCAGAACACAGGCATTTGACCCTTCAAAGCTTGAGGATCCAAGTCTTATCATTTACGCACCTGTAAGAGTGCTCGGCAACAAGACAATTGTCACAAACGGTGACCAGACAGATACTATCTATGAGCTGATGGACAAGCAGCAGACATTTGAGCAGGCCTTAAGGACAAGAGAGTTTGAGCCTGACGCTCCTAACTATACACCTAGAATTTCAGGAATCATGCATATTGACAATGGCGAGTTCAACTATGCTATGTCAATCTTAAAGAGCAACAACGGCAATCCTGATGCATGCAACAGATACACATTTGCATACTCAGCACCGGTTGCTGGAGAGGGACATTTCATCCATACATATATGGGCGATGGCAATCCACTGCCAAGCTTTGAGGGTGAGCCTACATGGGTAGACATCGATGGGGATATCGATGAGTTTACAGATATGGTATGGGAGAACTTAAACGAAGACAATAAGGTATCACTTTTTGTCAGATATATTGATATCGCAACAGGCGAGTATGAGAGCAGAATCGTAAACAAAAACAAATAAAACACTATATAAACGGTCAAATATACAAGATAAGCAGATAAAAACAGGAGAACAGAAAAATGCAGGAATACGAATTAAAATACGGATGTAACCCAAATCAGAAACCAGCCAGAATTTTTATGAAGGAGGGAGAGCTTCCTATAAAAGTGCTTAACGGCAGAGCCGGATATATTAACTTCCTCGATGCCTTTAACGGATGGCAGCTTGTAAGAGAGCTTAAGAAGGCAACAGGTCTTCCAGCCGCAACATCCTTCAAGCATGTTTCACCTGCAGGTGCAGCAGTAGGACAGCCACTTTCAGATGTAGAGAAAAAGATTTACTGGGTTGATGATATGGATATTGAGTTTACACCACTTGCAAATGCATACATCAGAGCAAGAGGAGCTGACAGAATGTCATCATTTGGTGATTTTATTTCACTTTCAGATGTATGTGACAAGAGCACTGCACTTGTAATCAAGAGAGAGGTGTCAGACGGTGTTATCGCTCCGGGCTACACAGACGAGGCTCTTGAGATTTTAAAAGCTAAGAAGAAAGGCAATTACTGTGTTATCGAGATTGACCCGTCATATGAGCCGGCACCTATCGAGAGAAAGGATGTATTTGGCATCACATTTGAGCAGGGCAGAAACGAGCTTCATATTGATGACGATTTCTTCTCAAATATCGTGACAGAGAACAAGGAGCTCACAGAGCAGGCTAAGATTGATCTGGCAATCTCTATGATTACTTTAAAGTATACACAGTCCAACTCTGTATGCTATGTAAAGGGCGGCCAGGCAATAGGTATCGGAGCAGGTCAGCAGTCTCGTATCCACTGTACCAGACTTGCAGGCTCAAAGGCAGACAACTGGTGGCTTCGTCAGTCTCCACAGGTGCTTGGACTTCAGTTTGTGGATGGTATCAGACGTGCAGACCGCGACAATACTATTGACCTTTATATCGGTGAGGATTATATGGATGTGCTTGCAGAGGGTGAGTGGCAGAAGTTCTTCAAGGTAAAGCCGGACGTATTTACAGCAGAGGAGAAGAGAGCTTGGCTTGACAAGAATACAGATGTAGCACTTGGCTCGGATGCATTCTTCCCATTCGGTGACAACATTGAGCGTGCCCACAAGAGTGGCGTGAAGTATGTAGCCCAGCCGGGTGGATCTGTGAGAGATGACCATGTTATTGATACATGTAATAAGTACGGTATGGTGATGAGCTTTACAGGAATCAGACTTTTCCATCACTAATCACAAGGTATAGCGGTTATTAAGCTGAATTGAAACACAATAAGTAATTCAATAATAGGGGACTTCATGATATAATTACAGTATACATTTTACACAGTAGTTAATCATGGAGTCTTTTTATGTCATTACAGTTTATCACAGGTAATTCAGGAAACGGAAAAACAAAATATCTCTTTAACAGGATAGTGAAAGAGGCAAAGGCAAACCCAAGGGACAATTATCTTGTAATAGTGCCTGAGCAGTTTACAATGCAGACGCAGAGACAGCTTGTAGATTTGTCGGAGAATAAAGCTATCATGAATATAGATGTGCTAAGCTTTAAACGCTTAGCCTACAGAGTGTTTGATGAACTTGGAATCACAAATCTCACGGTGCTTGAGGAGACAGGTAAGAACCTTGTACTCAGAAAGCTTGCGGCACAGGAGGCGGATAAGCTTGGCGTAATAGGCAGAAACTTAAACCGCATCGGATATATAAGCGAGGTAAAGTCACTGCTTTCGGAGCTTGTGCAGTACAATATATCACCTGAGGAGCTCGGAAGATATATTGCCTCAGGCAGGCTATCTGATACACTTTCAGATAAGCTCAAGGATGTGCTCGTGCTCTACGAAGCATTTGAGAAGTTTATGCAGGACAAATATATCACTGCAGAGGAAATACTTAATGTGCTTAGCAATGTGGCGGAGGAGTCTGCCATTCTTAGAAATTCAGTCATTGCATTTGATGAATTTACCGGATTTACACCTATACAGAACCAGCTCATCAAAAAGCTCTTTGTCATTTCAAAGAAAATATATGTAACGCTCACAATAGACTGTCGTGAGGATATCTTTAAGAGCAGAGGCATGCAGGAGCTGTTTGACATGCCAAAAAGGACAGTGAAATCACTCACCGAAATGGCAGCGTTTTATGGCATAGAAGTCGAGGAACCTATTATCCTTGATAAAAATTACCGGCTTGCAGAAAACGAAGAGCTAAGCTTTATGGAACAGCAGCTTTTCAGAAAACGAAGACACTCCTTTAAAAAAGCACCAAAGCACATTCATATAGACTGTCTGCGTGACCCGAAGCAGGAGCTGACAAAGATAGCCAGAAGAATTAATGAGCTTGTAAGGAACGAAAACCTGCGTTACCGAGATATTGCTATAGTCACAGGAGATGTGAATATATATGCAGGTTATGTGCGTGAAATATTTGACAAATACAATATTCCTTACTTTATCGACGCCACACAGGAGATACTTTTCCATCCGTTTATTGAGTTTATCAGGTCAATACCCGATATTGCGGCACAAAATTTCTCGGCAGATGCGGTGTTCAGATTTTTGCGGTGCGGCTTTAGTGAGCTATTGGACAGTGAAATAGATGTACTTGAAAACTACGTGCTCGCCTGTGGAGTAAGAGGTAAAAGCGCATGGGACAAAAAGTGGGTCAGGCTGCCAAAGCATAAGGCAGGCTATGACCTTGAGCTTTTAAACCAAAGCAGGGAGTATATAATGGAGCTTCTAAAGCCGGTATATCAGGTGTTTTCCGATAAAAAGTCAACGGTAAAGGACTATGTGCTCGCTATATATAAGCTGATAGTTTTGCTTGATATACCCGATAAGCTTGCAAAAAAGGAGCAGGCACTGCTTGATGCAGGGGACCAGACCGCATCAAAGGAATACGGACAGATATACAAAATTGTCATGCAGCTCTTTGAAAAATATGTGGCGGTGCTGGGTGATGAATGCATGGATGCAGAGGAATTTACACAGATACTGGATGCAGGACTGGATGCGGCAGATGTAGCAGTCATACCGCCGGGATACGACACTGTGACCATCGGAGATATTGAGAGAACTCGTCTGACCAACATAAAGGTCATGTTTTTTGCAGGCGTAAACGATGGGATTGTTCCAAAGGCGGCAGGAAGAGGAGGCATTATATCCCAGTATGAGAGAGAGGCACTTAAGGAGATGGATATAGAGCTTGCGCCTGGGGCAAGGGAGCAGGCATTTATACAGAGGTTTTATCTGTATCTGAACATGACAAAGCCATCCGAGGAGCTTTATATCAGCTATACGAGACTTGACAGTGAAAAAAAGGCTGCCCAGCCATCGTACCTCATAGGTATATTAAAGGGGATGTTTCCGGAGCTTGTCGTGACTGAGACAGAGGATGTAGAACAGCTTTTGGATATATCAAGCAGGCAGAGTGCTCTGGATTATCTGCTGTCAAATGAGGTGGATGACAGATGGTGCGAGATTGCAGCAGCAGTGATGCTCTATGACGCATCAGTCAGTGTTGCAGGGGACAGTAATGAAGTAGATGATAAAGAATTTACTCAAAAAAATTCCGTGGAGCGGCTCATCAATGCAAAGTTTGAGCATTATTCAAAGGATCCGATCAGCCGAAATGTGGCAAGAAGCATATACGGCAGACACATGGAGGGAAGTATCACGCGCTTTGAGCAGTTTGCCAGGTGTGCATATGCGCATTTTTTAAATTATGGATTGAGGCTTACAGAGCGTGAGGAGAGCGGCTTTACATCCCTTGATATGGGTAATATATACCATGAGGCACTGGAAAGATACAGTAAGAAGCTTGATAGGGAGAGCACTGACTGGTTTAGCGTGACAGATGCAAAAAGGGATGAGCTTGCGATGGAAGCAATAAATGAGGTGATTGATGAGTATGCAGGCTTTGGCATATTTGATACAGCGGAAAGCCAACATTCGATATCACATATGAAGGCGGTCTTTAAGCAGACAGTATGGGCACTCACAACCCAGATACGAAGAGGCAGCTTTGTGCCTGAGAGGTTTGAGTTTTCCTTTTACGAGAGCCTTGATATGGCAAATGATGTGACGGTTGATATAAAGGGACGCGTGGACAGGACTGACACATATACGGATGAGGGCAGGCTTTTTGTGAAGGTGCTGGATTACAAGTCGGGAAATACAGTTTTTGACCTGGTGAAGCTGTACTATGGCACGCAGCTTCAGCTTGCAGTGTACATGGACGCCGTCATGGAACAAAAGAAAGAGGCGCTAAAGCAGGTAAGTGTGGAGCCGGGCGGTATGCTGTACTATCACATCGACGATCCTGTAATTGATTTAAAGGATGTGACACCGGGCACTGAGATGTCTGAGGAAGAAATCAATCAGATGATATTAAAGAAGCTCAAGCCGGACGGGCTTATCAACTCGGACGAAAAGGCATACAGAGGCATGGACAGGGACTTTGAGAAAAGCTCTGACGTAATCCCTGTCACCTTAAAAAAGGATCAGACACCGGCTGCAGGCTCAAAGGTGGCAAACGCCGAAGAGTTTGATGTGATAACAAGGTTTGCGCGAGAGAAGCTTCGCGAGATAGGAAGAGAAATATATGATGGAAATGTTGCCGTCAATCCTATCAAGAACAAGAAAATAGACAGCTGCGCATATTGCGCTTTTCAGGCCATATGCAGGTATGATTCAAGGATACCGGGCTTTAGCGAAAGAAGCTTTAACGGTGACAATAAGGAAGATGTACTTGATAAAATGCGTACACAGATTGCAGCTGCAGAGCATAAAGCATGCTATGGAGATAATAATATAAAGCCATAATCGGGAGATATAATATGGATGTTAAATGGACCAGTGAACAGAAAAAGGTTATAGATTTAAGAGACAGGGATATACTTGTATCGGCGGCAGCGGGCTCAGGAAAGACAGCTGTACTCGTTGAGCGTATAGTAAACAGAATATGTGTGGATAATCCGCCGGTGGATATCGACAGGATGCTTGTGGTGACGTTTACCAAGGCTGCAGCTGCTGAGATGAGGGAGCGTGTCAGCCGTGCGATAGACAGCTTGAAGGAGCAAAAGCCGGACGATGAGAATCTGCAGAGGCAGTCGACACTGGTTCACAATGCGCTCATCACTACAATCGATTCGTTTTGTCTGTTTGTGGTGCAGAATAATTTCGCACAGCTTAATCTGGATCCTGATTTCAGAATCGGTGACCAGGCAGAGCTTAAGCTTATGCTAAAGGATGCTTTGGCACAGGTATTTGAGGACAATTATGCAAGAGAAGACAACGAGGCATTTATCAACCTTATAGATACCTACAGCAAGGGGAGAAATGACTCTGCCGTCAGGCAGATGGTGGAGGATATCTACTATAAGGCGGGCAGCTCATCATGGCCGAGAAAGTGGATGAACAGCCTCCTGAGGCTCTATGATATAAAGTCAGCTAAACAGCTTGAGGATTCAGAAATCATTAAGGAGATAGTGGATTACAGCAGGGTGCTTTTGGAGGAGGATGTTCAGGAGCTTACAATGGCGAAAGACCTGGCATCAGCTACACCCGGGCTTGAAAAGTATGCGCTTACACTTTCAGAGGATATAGCATTGTTTGATGGAATGACGGATGTGACAGGCTATGTCGGCATGCAGGAGTTCTTAAACAAAATATCCTTTGGCAGAATTGCTGTCATCAGGAAATTTGACGGAGACGAGAAGAAAAAGGAGCGCGTGAAAAGCATGCGCGATGCTGCCAAGAAGAAGGTAGACGGAATAAAGCAGAAATACTTTGGCATGTCAATTGAGCTTATGTATGAGCAGCTGGAGCGTCAAAGACCATTTGTTAAAGAGCTGATAAGGCTCTCACTAGAGTTTTATGATGCGATGGAGGCTGTAAAGACAAGAAAAAGAGTATTTGATTTTTCTGATATAGAGCACTTTGCGCTTCGTATACTGGTGGATGAACAGACACTAAAGCCCACAGAGACAGCGCGTGAGTTTTCAAAACATTTTGAGGAAATCATGATTGACGAGTATCAGGACTCAAACCAGGTGCAGGAGGATATACTTACCGCTATTTCAAGAGAGCATCAGGGAGCCGGCAACATGTTTATGGTGGGCGATGTAAAGCAGAGCATATACAGGTTTCGAATGGCGCGCCCTGAGCTGTTTATGGAAAAATACAACACATATACATCAGATGACAGTGCACATCAGAGAATAGACCTGCATAAAAATTTCAGAAGCAGGAATGAGGTGTTAGACTTTACTAATGACATATTCTACAAAATCATGGCAGCTGATTTGGGCAATGTGCAGTATGATGACGATGCGGCACTGTATCCCGGTGCAAGCTATCCAAAGGAGACGATGCGTCCTGAGCTTTTGCTTGTTGACTACAAGGATGAGGAGCTGTCTGAAATTATAGAGGATGAGGATGGAGATAAGGTGCAGATAGAGGCGCTTTTGATTGCAAACCGTATCAGGAGTCTGATGGAAAACGGCATGGTGACTGATAAAAAGACAGGGCAGCTAAGAGCCGTGCAGTACAGGGATATAGTAATACTTTCGAGAAGTGTTGCAACCTGGGGCAATACGGTGGCAGCAGTATTAAAGGATTGTGATATTCCGGCGCATGTAGAGTCGAATACAGGCTACTTTTCATCGTATGAGATACAGGTGATTCTGTCCATGCTTCGCATACTCGATAATCCGCTGCAGGATATTCCGATGGCAGCAGTGATTGCTTCGCCTATCGTGGGCATGGATGATGAGGAGCTGGCACAGATTAGGTCTGCCTTTAAGGGCGTAAGCTTTGCACAGGCTGCACTTAGCGCCATGGCAGGTGAGAATGGCTATGAGGACGAGAAGCTTAAAGCCTTCGCTTTGATATTTGAGAGACTAAGAGGTGCTGTAGCTGATACGCCAATCCATGAGCTTTTGTACATGATGCTTGATGAGACAGGCTTTTATAGGTATGCATCGGCCATGCCGGCAGGAAAACGGCGCAGACAGAATATAGATATGCTGATTGAGATGGCCGCAGCCTATGAAAAGACCAGCTACAAGGGGCTGTTTCACTTTGTCAGGTACATAGATATACAGCAGAAATATGAGATAGACTACGGAGAGGCCGATACCGCAGGCGAGAATGACGATGTGGTGCGTATCATGACAATCCATAAGAGCAAGGGTCTTGAGTTTCCTGTAGTGTTTGTTTCCGGGCTTGGCAAGAGCTTTAACACGCAGGACACAAAATCAGACCTGGTGATACATGAAAAGCTTGGGCTTGGCCTTGTGGAAAAAACAAAAAGCCCAAGGACAAAGCGACCATCACTGATAAGAAATGAGATAGTAAGCCGCATTAAAAGGGAAAATCTGGGAGAGGAGCTGCGTGTGCTGTATGTAGCGCTCACCAGGGCGAAGGAAAAGATTATCCTGACAGGGGGACTTTCAAATGCCCAAAAATCCTTTGAGAAGTATAGAGGCAATGTAAATGCGAACCAGCCAATAAGCTTTGGACAAAGGGAGGGAGCAGGGTGTTACCTGGACTGGATTATACCTGCCATGCTGTCGTACCCGGATAAGTATACGGTATCCACAGTCGATGCAACAGAGTTCGCTGCACGGACTGCGATGGATATGGCGGCAAACGATATATCAAAAGCGCAGCTTATTGGGCACATAAGTGCAGCGGATGAAACAAAAGTCAAAGAGCTCGCAGAGGAATTTGATTTTGAGTATGTATATGCTTCTGATATAACTAAAAAAAGCAAATATTCGGTATCTGAGCTGAAGCATGACTCTATGGTTGAAAAGTATGATAGCACTGAGAGGGAGGCAGAGCGTCCTAAGTTCCTATTGGAGGAGAAGGAGACGTATGTGCCGGACTTTGCGAGGGATGATGAGGCAGGCGGTGCTTCTAATGAAAGCAAAGAGCCTAAAAATGCAGCAGGTGTGAATCAGGGAGCGCTGCGCGGAACTGCAGTGCACCGTGTCATGGAGTGTCTGGATTTCAAGAGCCTGTGTGATATAGATACAAAAGACCATGTGGCAGTCAGTGCATTTGTGAAGAAAAGCATGGATGAAATGCTAAAAAAGGGGCTTATCACAGATGACATGTACAGGCTGACCAGACCAAAGCTTATAGAGCAGTTTATATCATCAGATGTGGCAGCGCGTATGGCACAGGCGGATAAGAGAGGCGATTTGTATAAAGAGAAGCCTTTTGTGATGGACTATGAGGGAGTATTGGTTCAGGGAATTATTGATGTATTCTGGCTGGAGAATGATAAAATAGTGCTGCTTGATTACAAGACAGACAGGGTAAATGCGGCTAAAGAGCTTATCGACAGATACAGCACACAGTTAAAACTGTATGCTGATGCACTTGGAAGGATTTTTTCTACAGATGGGAAAAGCATACAGGCGGATGAGAGGCTCATATATTCATTCCGTTTACAGCAGACAATTGTTACCTGTCGTTAATATAAAAAATAGTGGCATGTCACAGCAATCTATTATATAATGTTTAACAGGTAGTACAAAAATATAATATATTAATATATAAGACATAATTGCTGTATGAACAGCTGTATATAAAGCCAAAGAAAAGAGATAATTTACATGGAGGAATGCAATATGTACGAATACGATGACGAGGTTTTAGACACATTTTTAAAGAAGCAGACACAGCTTTTTAGTGAGGAGGTCGCAGATACTCCGGAGGCTGCAGAGGAATTTTTAGAGGACTGCATGGCTGTGGTTTGTAAGAATATAAAAGAAGTAAGAGATTACTTTGATGAGGCAGGCTCAGATATTTCGGGCATGTCAGATGATGAGCTTATGGACCAGAGTGAGGTCTTTGCCATTGAGGACGGCAGATTCCTTGTTGTGGAAGGATAGCAGGTATGAAGTATTTTAAGAAAACGATGTGTATGCTGCTTGCATCAGCGACACTTCTCACCGGCTGCAGTATTGGCGGCAAGGAGATAGTGCTTGATATAAATACCACGAATAGCCATACAGTTTTTTCCGTGGACAATATGAAGTGCGATAAGACGGAGGCACTCATATATTTAGCCAATTACAAAAATCTGTATGGCACTATGTATGATGTAAACCTGCTTGAGACAGATGATGCATCGAACGTGGAAAAATATATCAGGGATGTCACTGTTGATGAGCTGACGCGCATATACTGCATGGTTTCAATTGCAAAGCAGAAGAAGATTACACTTACAGACAAGGAGAAGAGTAGTGTGTCAAAGGCTGCAAAGGAATACTATGACTCATTAAACGAAGCTGAAAAGAAATTCACAAAGGCTGATTTATCAGACATTGAGAGCGCATACGAGCATTATGCGATTGCGCAAAAGCTGTACAATTCTCTATCGAAGGGCGTTGATACAGAGGTGAGTGATGAGGATGCAAGAGTTATCCATATACAGAAAATCTTTGTAAAGAGCAAGGAGAGCGCAGATGCTGTGAGCCAGAAGCTCTCGTCAAAGGAAGATTTTGCAGCAGTTGCATCAGGCAGCAGTGAGGACAGCCAGACAGAGCTGTATGCTGCAAAGGGCACTCTGCCAAAGGAGGTTGAGGCTGTAGCATTTGAGCTTGGCGATGGAGAGATATCTGATATGATAAGCACAGATGACGGCTACTATTTCATCAAGTGTATATCCAAGCTGGACAGGGAAAAAACAGAGCAGAACAAGGTCACTATACTGCAAAAGAGACAACAGGAGCAGTTTAATGATGACTACGAGCACTTTGTAAAAAAAGCAGGCTTTAGTTTAAACAATGACCTGTGGGATTCAATCAGTATAAAGGATGAAAAGGATGTGAAAACAAGCTCATTTTTTACTGTGTACAATAAATACTTTCAGGCCGACAATAATTAATAATAGACAGGAGCATATAATATGGACTGGGAATTTGACATCCTGTATGCAATTCAGAGCATCAGAACACCGTTTTTAGACAAGGTAATGGCGTTTTTATCCACCCTCGGAAATGCAGGCGCATTGTGGATTGTGATAGGTGTAGTGCTTTGTATTTCAAAAAAATACCGCCGTGGAGGCATGCAGATGCTTTCGGCAGAGCTTTTGAGCTTTATAGTGGGCAATCTGATAATAAAAAATATGGTCGACAGATTGAGACCATGTCAGATAGATGAGACAGTCAGTCTTATTGTAAAGATACCGTTTGACTCATCATTTCCTTCGGGACACACGTTAAACGGCATAACAGCAGCAGTGACACTTATGTTTATAGATAAAAGAATGGGAATACCGGCGATTGTACTTGCGGTACTTATAGCGTTTTCGCGTATGTACAACTTCATGCATTTCCCAACGGATGTCCTGGCAGGAGCAGTGCTTGGAGTGGTATCGGCTGTGTTTGTGAACTTTTTGTTTAAGAGAGCCGGTAATTAATAAAAAGCTGTACACATGCAGGTCTATGAAACCTGCATAGTGTACAGCTTTTTTATGTGATGTTAACAGTAAAATTACTTTGTTGTATTACTTTGTGAGAAGAAGCATGATATCATTACTTCTCTTTACAAATTTAGTCATCTGGTCAACTGAAAGCGGCTGGTTAGAAAGCATTGCAAGGTCGTAAAGCTGCTCAGCAAACATTGGAACATGCTCAGAATCCTTATTGTCTAAGATGTACTTCACAAGCTCGTTGTTGGCATTTAATGTGAGTGTCTGGTCAGCGGCAAACATGCTTGGATCCATTCCACCCATGCCTCCGGCTGCGTACATCTTCATCATATCCTGCATACGTCTGCCCTGCTCTGAGAGTGTGAGCACAGATGCTACATCTGCGTTCTTAAGGTTTTCTACCTTTACAGTGAGCTTGTCGTTGTTCAAAGCCTTCTTGAATACCTCTGAGAGAGTAGTGGTTGCCTCTGTGAGGTCTGCACCGGATTCATCCTTGAGAGACTCTGTGAGGTCTGCATCTATTCTCATGAACTTGTAGTGGTCATTTCTCTGCTCAAGCTGTGTGATGAATGAAGTATCGATATTGTGGTCAAGAATAACAGCGTTCATGCCCTGTTCCTTGAACAGCTTGATATACTGACCCTGCTGTACTACATCTGTGACATAGTAAACAGTATTTTTCTCAGGCTCCTTGTTTTCATCAGAGGCATTTGTATCTGTATTGTCAGCTTTCTTTGTATCATCAGAAGCATTGGCACTTTCTGCATCTGTTTTTTCATCCTCCGCAACAGGTGCGAGCAGCTCCGGAAGAGTCTGATACTTGTCATTGATGTCCTTGAAAAGAATATAGTCGTTTATCTTGTCGCAGAACTTCTCGTCCTTTAAGCAGCCAAACTTGATGAATGGGCTGATGTCATCCCAGTATTTCTCATAGGCTTCCTTATCTGTCTTGCACATACCGATGAGCTTGTCAGCTACTTTCTTGGTAATGTACTCAGAAATCTTCTTTACGAAGCCATCATTCTGGAGAGCAGAACGTGATACGTTAAGCGGTAAATCAGGACAATCGATAACACCCTTAAGGAGCATCAAAAACTCAGGGATGACCTCTTTGATATTGTCTGCGATAAATACCTGGTTGTTGTAAAGCTTAATAGTTCCCTCAATTGAGTCGTACTCTGTGTTGATCTTAGGGAAGTAGAGGATACCCTTTAAGTTGAAAGGATAGTCCATATTCAGGTGAATCCAGAAAAGAGGCTCCTTGTAGTCTAAGAATACCTTTCTGTAAAACTCCTTGTATTCCTCATCGGTACACTCATTCGGGCTCTTGGTCCAAAGTGGGGTTGTATCATTGAGCGGAACAGGGCGCTTAACGATTTTGAGCTGATCCTTTGCAGGAGATACCTCTACCTGCTCCTTTTCGCCCTTGTCATTTTCTTTTTCCTCGTACTTTGCGTCCTCATGAATTTCCTCAATGACAGTGTCAGTGTCACGCTTGTCAGCCTTGTCTATTGTCTCGTACTCTTCAGGAGCATTTTCCTTTGCAAGGTAAATCTCTGTAGGCATGAAAGAACAGTACTTCTCGATGACCTCACGTGCGCGGTACTCATTTGCGAACTCAAGACAATCGTCGTTTAAGTAGAGAGTAATCTCTGTTCCGACGTCGTCCATGTCGCCATCCTCCATATTGTACTCTGTACCACCGTCACATGACCAGTGTACAGGTGTAGAGCCCTCTTTATAAGAGAGAGTATCGATTGTTACCTCGTCGGCTACCATAAATGCTGAGTAGAAGCCGAGACCGAAATGACCGATAATCTGGTCATCATTTGACTTGTCCTTGTATTTCTCGATGAAGTCTGTAGCACCTGAAAAAGCGATACGGCTTATGTATTCCTCAACCTCATCAGCTGTCATACCAAGACCATTATCTATAATCTTTATTGTCTTTTCGTCAGGGTTTACGAGCACCTGAATCTTGCCCTTGTAGTCTGCAGGAAGGGAATATTCACCCATCATGTCGAGCTTTTTGAGCTTAGTGATGGCATCACAGCCGTTTGAGATGAGCTCACGATAGAAGATATCGTGGTCTGAATATAACCATTTCTTTATAATAGGGAACAGGTTGTCGCTGTCAATTGAAAGATTGCCGTGTTTTTCTGTCATTTTTACACACTCCTTGTTTTTATTTACGCCGCGGTTATGGGCTGTGAGGTTGCGGTGTAGCAGCCAGTAATTCCTCAGAGAAAATATGAAGTCAGCCACAGGATTTTGTATGGATAGTTTGTGGCATGCTTTTGGTTGTGCCACTTTGTCCGGTAATGGAACCCTGTGGCAGTTCATATTTTATCTTCGGAACAATTGTCTGTTACCCGCAATATTAGCTTATTTCCGCGAATGTAGATTTAGTTAAATGTTTTACACCGCGGTTATGGGCTGTGAGGTTGCGATGTAGCAGCCAATAATTCCTCAGAGAAAATATGAAGTCAGCCACAGGATTTTGTATGGATAGTTATGCTGCATGATTTTGTTTGTGCCGCCTTGTCCGGTAATGGAACCCTGTGGCAGTTCATATTTTATCTTCGGAACAACTGTCTGTTACCCGCAATTCTAGTTTGTTTCCGCGAGTGTAGGTCATTAAAAGATGATCAAATCAGTTAGACTTATTTAATCATTTGATAGCATTTAAAGGTTTATCTGTTAAATAAACACAATATGATAATAAGTCTGTAATTCGGAAAAGTCAATAGAAAATTAGCACTCAAAATTAGTGAGTGCTAACAAAACGACAGAAAACCGCATGAATTGGGTATTTTTGGAATTGTGAAAAGTTTATAAACTTATTTTTCACTGGACATTGTGGCGTAAAAATGCTAGGATTTATTTTATAATATAGATATAAGGAGACTGATATGTTACAGGCAGGTATTAAAGGTAAGAAAGAGATTACAGTAACTTTGGATAAGACAGCGAAGGCTATGGGAAGCGGCACGATGGATGTGTTTGCTACTCCGGCTATGATTGCGCTGATGGAAAATACAGCTTTTGAGAGTGTTGCGTCTGAGCTTGAGGAGGGAAGTGGTACTGTCGGTACTGCGCTTGATATTAAGCATGTTTCGGCTACACCGGTTGGCATGAAGGTGACCTGTGAGTCGGAGCTTGTGAAGGTGGATGGTAGAGCGCTCACTTTTTCTGTAAAGGCTTTTGATGAGGCAGGACTCATTGGTGAGGGTACTCATGAGCGTTTTATAGTATTTGAGGAGAAATTCCAGAAGAAGGCAGATGACAAAGCAAAGTAGACCGGATTTAGATAGTAAAACACCGGAAATCAAAACGGAGAAACGTAAGGCCGTAGGTGGTGATTGTAAGGAATCTAACATCGAAGGAAAAAGTGCGAGGAAATACAGCAGAAGATGGGATATCATGGTGACAGCCTTTGATTTTGTGACCAATTTTTCAGAGAGCTCTATTTCTGCATACGCAGGGCAGGCAGCCTTCTTTTTGATGCTGTCGTTTTTCCCGTTTTTATTGTTTTTCTTTTCGTTGCTGAGCTGGACACCGCTTACAGAGGCTGATTTTTTGATGTGGGCGAGCTCGTTTATTCCGGAGTCGTTTGGTGATATCATGAAAGATCTGGCCAGTGAGGTGTATGCCAGCGGCACAGGCAGGCTTTCTATTACGATGATTACAGCCGTGTACTTAAGCTCAAAGGCTTTTATTTCGTTTCAGCTTGGGCTTGATGATATGTACCATGTGAAGGAAAACAGAAATTTTATTTTGCGGCGCATATATTCGGTGCTTTACAGTATCGTTTTTGCACTGGCGCTCATTTTTTTACTGGGTGTCATGGTGTTTGGAAATATGCTCAGGAAGATGTATTTTTCGAATGTTCATCATATAATTGGAAGTATAATAGGCAGTGTGGTCGATTATCGTCTGGTAATCTGCCTGCCGGTGCTTATTTTATTTTTCTGGGTGATTTATGTGTTTCTGCCAAACAAGAAGCGTAGGGCAAAGTATCAGCTGCCGGGAGCGGTATTTGCGGCTGTTGCATGGATGATTTTTTCGGGAATCTTTTCTGTGTACGTGGATAAATACAATAATTATTCTTCATTTTATGGCACAATGACCACTATTGCGCTTATAATGGTATGGTTATATGGTTGCATGTATGTGCTTTTCATAGGCGGTATAATAAACCGCACATGGGAGGAGCGTATGGAGGCAAAAAAATATTATAAATAGTAAATTCGGAGGCTTCGAATATATGGATAATAATAAAGAAATGATAGAAGGGCTTGTATCACAGATACTTGACGATTATCATGATGACAAAATCATAAATCAGCAGGCACTATTTTCACAGCCAGACAAGGAGGCTGTTTGTGATCTGCTCTCAAAGCTTATTAAGATAATGTATCCGGGCTATTTCAAGGGCACGAGCTTCAGATATTACAACCTGGACAGCCAGATTGCTGTTCTTTTGGAGGATATCATGTACAATCTGCGCAAGCAGGTGGTGCTTGCCCTGCCGCAGAATCCTAAATACAGGAGCTTATCACATCACGAGCTTGTCAATATGTCTGAGAAAATCAGCAATGATTTCTTTAAAAGGATTCCAAAAATCAGAGCTTTGGTGGAGACTGATGTGGCTGCGTTTTTTGACGGAGACCCTGCAGCCTACAATTACAATGAGATTATCCTTTGCTATCCTGGACTGCTTGCAATCACTACAAACCGTATAGCCCACGAGCTGCATCTGCTTGGAGTACCGCTCATCCCGCGTATGATGACAGAGCATGCACACAGCAAAACCGGTATAGATATCCATCCGGGTGCCACTATTGGCAAGAATTTCTTTATAGACCACGGAACGGGCATCGTGGTAGGTGAGACCACTATTATCGGTGACAATGTCAAGGTATATCAGGGTGTGACTATCGGAGCACTTTCTACCAGAGGCGGTCAGAAGCTAAAGGGCGTGAAGAGACATCCTACTATTGAGGATAATGTCATCATCTATGCCGGAGCTTCGATACTTGGTGGTGAGACTGTCATCGGAAGAGGTGCTGTCATCGGAAGTAATGCATTTATTACTTCATCTATCGAGCCGGGGGCTCGTGTGAGCATCAAAAACCAGGAGCTTTCTATCAGAACAGGAGAGCGAAAGGAGCTTGTGGCCAGCGAGATGGAGACGGATCCGAGCTGGTTCTACGTAATATAATATTATAATATACTTTTTTGACTGAGGTTGGTACGCGCCCCGGACACTTGGTGTCTGGGGCGCATTCTATTAGCCACAACTGAAAAAAGTAAGAAAAATCTAAAAAATATTATTGACATCTAAGCGACGTTAGGGTATACTAACAGCCGTAAGAGCTACCAAATGATGTTTTTTATCATTAAAGTCGTGAAGAAAAGACGTGAAAAGAGGTAAATATGATGCCATTATCAATGAGTGGAGCCGGGGAGGCACAGATAATCAAGAAAATCGGCGGAAAGGAAGAGGTGAGATCTTTCCTTGAGAAGCTGGGCTTTGTAGTAGGCGGAGAGGTGACTGTCATCTCAGAGATAGCCGGCAATATGATAGTCAATGTAAAGGGCGCCAGAGTAGCAATCGGCAAGGACATGGCAAATAAGATCATGGTCTGATAAACAATGTAACAGGCATGGATATAGCATGTATGACATATATAATACATACAACACATGCAGCAATGTGCTGTATAAGCTGTAATCATTTAAGATTTAAACGACTTTGTATATGATATTATGCAAACGTTTATATAAATTTTTTAAACAACAATAAAATTAAAAAAGGAGTAGTCAGCATGAAGACATTAAAGCAAGCCAAAGTAGGCGAGACAGTCAAGGTTGTCAAGCTCACAGGCCAGGGTGCAGTCAAGAGACGTATCATGGATATGGGAATTACTAAGGGTGTTGAGATATTTATCCGCAAGGTGGCACCGCTTGGCGATCCGGTAGAGGTGACAGTGAGAGGCTATGAGCTATCACTTCGTAAGGACGATGCCTCTATGATAGAAGTAGAGTAAATTTTTTTGCCCATAGGTTAGTAAATACAAACTATAGGCAGAATGAGCAAACAAAAATAAGGAGATTAAAACATGGCAGTAAAAATTGCTCTCGCAGGAAACCCGAACTGCGGAAAAACAACACTGTTCAATGCCTTAACAGGTGCCAATCAGTATGTTGGTAACTGGCCTGGTGTTACAGTTGAGAAAAAAGAGGGAAAGCTTATCGGTCACAAGGATGTAGACCTGGTGGATTTACCGGGTATTTACTCACTTTCTCCATATACTCTCGAGGAGGTTGTTGCAAGAAATTACTTAATCGGAGAGCAGCCGGATGCGATTATCAATATCGTGGACGGAACAAATATCGAGCGTAATCTGTATCTGACAACACAGATTATCGAGCTTGGCATTCCGGTACTTATGGCTGTCAATATGATGGACATCGTAAGGAAAAACGGAGACAAAATCAATATCAAGGCACTCGGCGAGAAGCTCGGCTGTGAGGTTGTTGAGATTTCAGCTTTAAAGAAGACAGGAATCAAGGAGACCGCAGAGAAGGCAATCCAGATTGCTAAGTCAGGTAAATCCGTTCAGCGAGTACATCACTTCGCAGATGATGTGGAGAGCACAATCGCAGGCATCGAGGATAAGCTTGGTCTTGCAGTAGCAGAGAATCAGAAGAGATTCTTTGCAATCAAGCTTTTAGAGCGTGATTCAAAGATTTCTGAGGTATTAAAGAGTGCTCCAAACGTAGACGCAGAGATTAAAGCTCTCGAGGACAAATACGATGATGACACAGAGAGTATCATCACAAACGAGAGATATCAGTACATATCTTCAATCATCGGCTCATGCGTAAAGAAGGCACGCGCCGGAAAAGAGACAGTATCAGACAAAATTGATAAGATTGTTACAAACAGATTTTTGGCACTGCCTATTTTCGCACTTATCATGTGGGCTGTATACTATGTTGCAGTATCATCACTCGGTGGAATTGTAACAGACTGGACAAACGACACACTCTTTGGCGCGTGGATTCAGCCGGCAGTACAGACATTTATGGAAAATGTAGGCTGCTCAGACTGGCTCGTATCACTTGTAGTTGACGGTATCATCGGAGGTCTTGGTGCACCTATCGGATTTGCACCACAGATGGCTATCGTATTCTTATTCCTCTCAATCCTTGAGGACTGCGGATACATGGCACGAGTAGCCTTCATCATGGACAGAATCTTCCGTAGATTCGGTCTCTCAGGAAAGTCCTTCATCCCATTCCTCATCGGATCAGGATGTGGTGTGCCTGGAATCATGGCAACACGTACTATCGAGAACGAAAAAGACCGTCGTATGACAATGATGACAGTAACAAATATCCCATGTGGAGCAAAGCTTCCTGTTATCGCACTCATCGCAGGTTTTATCATGGGTGACGGCTGCTGGTGGATGGCACCTCTTATGTACTTTACAGGAATCGGCCTCACAATCATCTACTGTATCATTTTAAAGAAGACAAGAGCATTTGCAGGAGAACCTGCACCGTTCGTAATGGAGCTCCCACAGTATCATATCCCTTCAGTAAAGGGTGTGCTGTTACACGTATGGGAGAGAGTATGGGCATTCATTAAGAAGGCCGGAACAATCCTTTTCCTCTGCTGTGCAGTTATGTGGTTCCTTTCAAGCTTCGGCATCCAGGATGGCGCATTCGGACTCGTTGACACAGAAAACAGCTTACTCGCAGTAATCGGATCTGCAATCGCAGTTATCTTTGCACCACTTGGATTCGATACATGGCAGGCAGTTGCATCATCACTCTCAGGCTTTGTGGCAAAAGAGGGTATCGTTTCAACAATGGGTGTACTCGCAGGACTTGGAGAGGTAGAAGAGTATGCAGTAAGCATGCATGATCAGTTTGCAGCATTCTTCCCAACAACAATGGTAGCAGTATCATTCTTACTGTTCAACCTGTTTGACTCACCATGTCTTGCAGCTATCTCAACAACTGCAAAAGAGCTTAACAACCGTAAGTTCTTCTGGTTTACAATAATTTTCCAGAACGTATCAGCTTACTGTGTAACACTTATGTTCTACCAGATTGTGGGACTTTGCATAGGTGAGGTAGCCTTCAACTTTTGGACAGTAGTTGCATTTGTACTCCTTGCAGGTGTATTATACTTATTGTTCAGAAAAGACCCTAATAAGGCAACAGTAAAGAGCTCTTCATTTGCGGCATCAAACGTGTAATAGGCGTTTAAATGAGAATCAATTTGGAATTTAACACAGCAGACCTCATAGCAGTCATAGTTCTTCTATGCCTGCTGGGGCTTGCCGTAAAGATAATAATAGGATTTTTCAAGGAAAAGAAATAACACAGTAGTATATTTAGTAGCATTTGTAGTGAATAGGAGATGATGACATGCTGGCTGATATCATTGTAATTGCAATTCTCGTAGTGATAGTTGCACTTGTAATCAGGACAATAATCAAATCAAAGAAAGCAGGCAAGAGTCTGCAGTGTGGAATGGACTGCAGCCATTGCAAGGGCTGTCATTAATCCACGGCATGGTGTGTATGAAGCACAGGATGGGCATTTCATGGAAAGAACTCATCTGCCGCTTAAGCTGCATCTGCCGGCATCGGTAACGATAGGAGGATGTATGTCGAAAGAAGCAATAGAGCAAAAAGAGGTAATAGTTGGCAAGCTAAAGGACAGCGGATGCAGGATTACAAAGCAGAGACTTATTTTGCTTGATGTAATCCTCGAGGGCGAGTGCGGAAGCTGCAAAGAGATTTATTACCGGGCATCAAAGATAGATCACTCTATCGGGACTGCTACGGTGTATCGGATGATCAATACGCTCGAAGAGATTGGAGCGATTGACCGCAAAAATATGTATAGAGTGCAGGTGTCATAAGCCTGATTTTATAGGAATTGTAATTTTTAGAAAAATCCGCTATACTAAAATGAGTATAGTGGATTTTTTTAGTGGAGGCTTTTATGATGAACACGATGAAGTTACCGGTCGGAATCGATGATTTCAGAAAACTGCGGGAATCAGATTTTTATTATGTGGACAAGACAAGGCTCATAGAGCAGATATTACAAAGCTGGAGCGAGGTGACTCTTTTTACAAGACCGCGCCGCTTTGGAAAAACTCTCAATATGAGCATGCTTAAGAGCTTTTTTGAGATTGGTACTGATAAATCGCTGTTCGATGGTCTGTATATTTCGGGGAATAAAGAGCTTTGTGAAGAATATATGGGAAAGTATCCGGTCGTTTTTCTTTCACTGAAAAGTGTTGAGGGTACATCATTTGATGAGGCAAGATACAGGATTATTGAGCTTATCAGCAGGGAAGCAGAGCGATTTAAGTTTCTTAAGGATAGTGAAGGGCTTTCTGAAAATGATAAAAATCGCTATAATGCAATTATTTCAGTGAATGACGGAAAATATGCCATGGACGAAAAGCTCCTTATATCCAGTCTGCAGGTTCTGTCGCAATTGCTGTTCACACACTTTGGACGTAAAGCAATTATCATTGTAGATGAGTATGATGTCCCTTTGGACAAGGCATTTCAGAATGGATACTATAATGAAATGGTCTCACTTATCAGGGGAATTTTTGGAATGGCCCTTAAAACCAATGAATTTCTGCAGTTTGCAGTCCTTACGGGCTGCCTGCGCATATCCAAGGAGAGTATTTTTACAGGTCTTAATAATTTTAGGGTCATGTCTATTACAGATGCGAGGTTTGACGAGCAGTTTGGTTTTACGGACAATGAAGTGAGAAAGCTGCTCGAGGATTATAATATGTCCATGCATTATAATGATATAAAGGAGTGGTATGATGGGTATCACTTTGGCAAGGCTGATGTTTACTGTCCATGGGATGTAATCAATCATGTGGATCGTCTGTGTGATGACAGCGATATAAGACCACAGACATATTGGATAAACAGCAGTGGAAACAGTCTGGTGAGAAGGCTCATCAGTAAAGCTGACTCATCAACAAAGGATGAAATAGAGCGCCTTATTGCAGGCGAGACAATTGTAAAGAGCATTCGACTCGACCTAACCTATGATGAAATAGAAAGCACTATAGACAATATGTGGAGTGTACTGTTCACCACAGGATATCTTACAAAGGCAGGAGATGTAAAGCTGCCGGATAGCGAAAGCTATGCATATAAGCTTGTAATTCCAAACAAAGAGGTGAGAGAGGTATTTATCCTCCAGATACAAGAATGGTTCAAGAGTGTGGTGGCAAGTGATAATGATACTATGAAGCTTTTATCAAAGGCAATTATTGATAAGGATGAGACAAAGATTGCAAAGCAGCTCAATATTGTGATGGGACGTATGATAAGCATACTAGATACAAAGGCACCTGATGATATGAAGGAGAACTTCTACCATGGACTGCTTCTTGGCTTGCTGCGAGGAAGTAATCCGGACTGGCTAATTAAGTCAAATCGTGAGTCGGGAGACGGTTTTAGTGACATAATGATTATGCCGGAAAATCCGGATGCAGGAATTGTAATCGAGGTGAAGTATGCAAGGAATATAAAGGAGCTTGATGCGGCCTGTGAGATTGCCATGGCACAGATTAAGGAAAAGAGATATGATGAGGCTCTTCGTAATGAAGGCAGATGTGATATTATAGCGTATGGCATTGCTTTTAGCAGAAAGCGTTGCAAAGCATTGGGTGAGAGGCTGTGATATATCAATAGGTACAATTTTTATAATAAGTGAATTAATGAATTGTATAAAAAGAAGAACGGCAATAAGGAAAGCACACTGAGAATTAAAGATTCTTAGTGTGTTTTTTGTTGCAATTAATTGAGAATAAAAAGTGTAAAAATGGCAAAAAAATACTTGACATATAGGTATAAGTAAGATATATTTAACTCAGGTTAGAGATAACTAACACGAAAGGAGCCAAAATGTGCCAGGAAGTATTTCAGATTGCTATGAGCATGGATTTAAAGAGTGTGGAAATGCAGCTTGCCCTCCAGTGTGCCCCACTAATTACAGGAGCGAGAATTTCAAATATGCTCATGATAGACAGCGCAGATGAGAGTGCCATGAGAGTGATTCTGAGGGCTTCCGGGATATCGCATTTCAGGCTCGCAGCAAGGAATGAGAAAACCGCCTTCCTCTTATTCCGCAGGAGCCTCTTAGAAGCATATCTGAATAATTCAGAGGCTTTGGACATACTAAAGAAAGCGGGATATGAGGATTTTTCATTCGGCAAGATATTACTTAGATTCAAAAAACACTACGAAGCGTATCTGAATGATGAACACAAGCAGTTTCCGCATGAGATGGGGCTTTTGCTTGGGTATCCGATAGAGGATGTGAGAGGCTTTATAGAGCATAACGGATGCGGCTGCCTGTATTCAGGATACTGGAAGGTATACCGCAATGTACCACTCAAAAAGAAGATGTTTGAGGATTTTGAAAAGGCGAAGGAAAGTGTCATACAGCTATTGGCCGAGGATATAGATATGAGGCTGATACTGGAAATATATAAAGAAGAACCGCAGCAGATTGCGGTATAGGAGGAATTAAAATGAGCAAAATCAGTGTAGTTTATTGGTCACAGTCAGGCAATACAGCAGCAATGGCAGAGGCAGTTGCAAAGGGCGTCACAGACGCCGGAAAGGAAGCAGAAATCGTATTCGTAAGCAGTGCTTCAATAGATGAGCTTAAATCAGAGACAGCATTCGCACTCGGATGCCCTGCAATGGGTGCAGAGGTACTTGAGGAGGGCGAGATGGAGCCGTTTGTCATAGAGCTTGAGGGCTGCGTGGCAGGCAAGACAATCGGTCTGTTTGGTTCATACGGATGGGGCGATGGCGAGTGGATGCGCGACTGGGTAGAGCGAATGACAGCGGCCGGAGCTACAGTTGTAGGCGGCGAGGGTGTTATCTGTCAGGATGCACCGGACGATGATGCAAAGACAGCCTGCGAGGAGCTTGGAAAGAAGCTTGCAGCGGTATAAGCACAATATGCAGAAACTATAATGACTAATTCGTTATTCGCAGATATTTAAACATTTCTATAAATATTTGCATGTGGTCGCGACAACAGGAATGGCCACAAAACAAAATGATAGATCACCAAATATTTGGTTTTCTATAAATATATTTTATCTCCGCAAAGTATAAACTTTGCTCCTAGTGTAAATCTGGGCCGGCGAACTTCCCATTCGCCGGCCCGCTCTCTTTTTAATGACATTTGGGCTATTGCATTGGATGGAGCTATTATTATATAATATATATGTCATAGGTTATAAATATAAGAGTATTAGGGAGGAGGAAGAAAATAATACCTATAACCTTTCTGCCTGGGAGAACAGAAAGGAGAATATAATGGCTGACAAAAAAGCAATTATAGATGAAACGCAATTTGAAGCTCAGTATGATGCAGAAGCAAAATTGCTATTAGCACAGAAACCATTTCTAGCAAATATTTTAGTGCGTACAGTAAAGGATTATATGGGATTAAATCCATGTGATGTTGAGAAGCTTATAGAAGGAGAACCTTATATAAGCACAATACCGGTCGAGCCAGGATTTACAAATTCAGTGCAGATTAAGGGGATGAATTCTGAAAATAAAGTTCGAAATGAAGGGGTTGCATATTTTGATATCTTATTTTATGTGCGTACATCAGATGGATTATCAAAGGTAATAATCAATATTGAGGCACAAAAGTCTGAACCAATAGATTATGATGTTGAAATGAGAGGTCTGTATTATGCGATTAGAGAGGTTTCATCGCAGTTGGACAGAGAGTTTGATTCTCAGAATTATAATGATATCAAGAAAGTATATTCGATTTGGATTTGTATGAATGAAAAGGATAATATGCTGGAAAAGATATATCTAACAAAGAATGATATTATAGGAATATCACGATGGAAAGATATGTATGAGATTGTTAATGTTGTGATTATTAGGCTGGCTAAAACATTGGACTTGCAAACAGAACATGAACTTCATCGGTTTCTGGGTGCTTTGTTTCTGCCAGAACTAAGTGCTGAGGAAAAAAACGATATGTTGGAGAATGAGTTCGATATCAAAATGGAAGCTGACAGAAGGGAGTTGTTGAAATCTATGTGTAATCTCAGTCAAGGAATAAAAGAACAAGGAATCGAACAAGGACGAAGAGAAGAGCGAATTTCTACATTGGTGACATTCTTCAAAAATGATGGTACTGTAGCTGCAGCAAAACAAATGCTTAATTCGTCAGATGAAGACATTAAGATTGCTAAGGAACGTCTTTCGATGATTGAAGAGTAAAGATGCAAGAAAACACCTCTATTGCAGTGCAATGGAGGTGTTTTTTTGCTAATGTTTAATCAGAAAGAATATAAAAAAATTCGCAGATTATTACAATCTGCGAAATCCAACCTCCCTTATGTATAAAATAAGCATTTTATATAAATATGACCATTTTTCTGACCATTTATGGGATAACTATAGAATTGATTGCGGAGCGCTTGGTCTCCAGATTTGGATGCACATAGCGATTCAATGTAATATTTACATTGGAATGTCCAAGAATCTCACTTACACTCTTAGCGTCGGCGCCGCTACTGATACAGTTTGTGGCAAAGGTGTGGCGCAATGCATGAAAGTGAGTATTCCCGATACCTGCTTCTCTTATATAAATATGAAATCTATTCTGATAAGTGCGGGGATCCATAGGCTGATTTTTCTTTAGAAAATAAGAGTCACCTTTCATTGAAGTGTTATAATAATCTGACAGCTTGTCATATATAAAGTCCGGGATAGGAATCTCACGAAGAGAATTTGAAGTCTTTGGCGAATCTATATATAAAGAAGTCTTTCTCGTGTCTGTGTGGTTATTTTGTGATGAATCGGATGTGTGTACCATATCTACCGGAAGTCTCTGCACTGTGCGATTGACATGCAGAGTGCGACTAATCATGTCGATATCTTCCCATTTCAAGGCACAAATTTCTCCTAAACGCAGCCCCATAAAAAGGCACAATAAAATACCGAGCTTATAGATATCAAGCTCGGTTAGAAGATACTCGGTTAGCTTTTGCTGGTCTGTTGTATTGATTGTATTTATGTTGTTTGAGGGTGTGACGGATGAACGTTTTGCCCTGTACGACAGATGAATTTCTCCGGTACCATATGTGGCAGCTCCATATGCAAGGATTGAGTTGAATATACAAAGTATGCTCTTTGTAACGCTCTCACCGGCTGTCTCAGGCAACTCCTTGAGTATTTCATTCTGATTTAACTCATCTATGACACTTTCTCCCCAGTTCGGTTTGATATATTTATTGTATATAGTAGAATACTTTTGAATGGTAGAGCACTTCCGGCTGGATGCTATACTTTCAAGCCATTTCTCAGCGACTGCTTTTACAGTGATAGCGGACTGCTTGTAGGCTGCTGTTTGATTAAGTGAAGCAGCTTTTGCTGTAAGCAGCCTTTCTGTTACTTCCTTATAGCTGTGGCCGTATACCGATTTGCACTTTTTACTGCCGGCTGTGTCTACTATGTAGTAACGCCCCTCCCAGCGTCCGTCGGTTCTCTTTCTGATGTTGGTTCCTCTTCTTGACATGTATGTTTCCTCCTTAAAAATATATATGTATATATAATTTATAGGAAGAAGAATATTAACTCCATATAATATCTTCTGTTTTATTTCTGACCACAATTTTGACCATCTAAAACAAAAAAATATATAAAATCCAACCTAATATTTTATTAAAATTGTAAAAAGATACAAAAAAGATACAATAGTTGACATAAAACGACTTAAGTTTTATTATGTCCCTAGTGTTTTTTAACAGAGGTGATTTTCGCAGATTGTAATAATCTGCGAAATCCAACCTCCCTTTTAATGTAGTGTTTCACCCGGAGGCAGCAAATGAGCATACATCTTTACAAGCACAACGAAGATGCATACAGAGCAGTCGAGACCATGCTGGAGGAAAAGCAGATGGCAGCCGTCATCCATCCGACAGGCACGGGCAAGTCGATGATAGCCTTCAAGCTCGTGGAGCAGCATCCGCACAATCATTTTCTATGGCTATCGCCAAGTGAGTACATCTACAAGACACAGCTTGAAAACATAGACACACAGTTCTCAAACATAGAATACATGTCATACAGCAGACTCATGAAGCATGAAGACAGCATAGACACCCTGCGCCCGGACTATATCATACTCGATGAGTTCCACCGCTGTGGAGCCGCAGAGTGGGGCAAGAGTGTAAGAAAGCTTCTGGAAGCATATCCGAAGGCAAAGCGCCTGGGACTCTCAGCGACAAACATACGCTATCTGGACAACCAGCGCAATATGGCAGAGGAGCTCTTTGAGGGCAACATAGCCTCGGAGATGACACTCGGAGAAGCAATCGTGAGAGAAATACTTCCGGAGCCTAAATATGTCATAGCCATATATTCATACAAGAAAGAGCTTGAACAACTGAAAAAGCGAATCGAAGGCTTATCAAACCCGGGACTTGTATCGGAAAACGAAAAGCTCCTAGAACAGCTAAAGCGTGCACTCGAGCAGGCAGACGGCCTCACAGAGGTCTTTGCCAGACAGATGACAAAGCCTGATGGCAAATACATAGTATTCTGCTCAGGCAGAGAGCATATGGATGAGATGAAGGCGCAGGCGGCCGACTGGTTTAGCAAGGTGGACAAAAAACCACACATATACACAGCGTACTACAACGATGCGTCGACCAGCAAAGCCTTTGCCGAATTCAAAAAGGACACAGGAAGCCACTTAAAGCTCCTCTACTGCATAGACATGCTGAACGAGGGCATACATGTGGACGATGTGGACGGAGTAATACTGCTTCGCCCTACAGTGTCGCCAATCATCTATCTGCAGCAGATAGGCAGAGCCCTGTCAGCAGGAAGCAAAAACCAGCCGGTCATATTTGACTTGGTCAATAACTTCGACAGTCTCTATTGCATAGACTGCCTGAAAAATGAGATGCAGGAAGCGTTTTTACTGTATCCGGACACTCACTCGCCAAGAGAGCACTTTGACGACAGGTTCCGCATCATAGATGAGACAAAGGACAGCAGGGAGATATTCATGCGCCTGCAGGAAAATCTGGGAAGTGCCTGGGACACATACTATGAGGCAGCAAAGCAGTGGTATGAGGAAAATGGAAATCTCAAGATACCAAAGAGCTATGTCACTGAGTCAGGACTTACGCTGGGAGCATGGATAAACACCCAGAGGCGTGTGAAGTCAGGCAATATATCCGGAAACCTCACCTGGGAAAAGATACAAAAGCTAAACGACATAGGCATGATATGGGATGTCACGGACTCAAGCTGGCAGGAGGTACTGGAAGAGCTTAAAAGCTACCACAATACCTACGGCAATCTGGACATCAAAGCCAAATACGTATCGCCTACAGGTTTCAGGCTCGGCTCATGGATCAACAACGTGCGCTTCAAGGTGAAAAAGTACGGCATAGAGCAGGCACTCACCGATGATCAGAGAAAAGCACTCGAGGAGCTTGGCATGATATGGGACCACAACAAGCAGAAGTGGGAAGAGTACTACAGCGCAGCCAAGGTCTACTACAAGGAGCATGGAAACCTCGAAGTACCTGCAAAGTACGTCACAGCAGACGGCATACCGCTTGGACGGTGGCTATCCAACCAGACCAATAGTAGCTCAATGACAGACGAGCAGCTAAAGCGCTTGCAGAGCATAGGCTACAGGTCAGAAAGTAAGACTGCCATACAGTGGAACAGAAAGTTTGAGCTTGCAAAAAAATATTACGAGGAAAACGGCAATTTGGACGTGCCGGTATCATATTCCACAGACGGAGTGAAGCTGGGACGCTGGATATCAAATATCAGATGTAAAAGAAAAAACCCGAAGGCCAGCGGCATGGTGCTCGACACAGAGCGCATAGCAAGGCTTGACAGCATAGGGATGAACTGGAAATAGGGTAATCAAGAAATACAGGGAGACACAAAAAATGTACAGAAAGAAAGGAAGAAGCTGGACAAAGCATATAGATTTCATGCTATTAGATGTCCTGTGCATGCAGATAGCATTCATAGTCTCATATATATGTCGCTTTGGACTTAACAATCCATACATAGATAAAGACTACAGGATACTGGCAGTAGCATTCCTGCTCATAGATTTCTTCGTTGAAATAGTATCCGATGCCTTCAAAAATGTATTGAAGCGCGGTTATCTCGATGAGTTCATAGTTACATGTAAGCATGTGGCACTTGTGGAAATAATAACAACCTTCTTCCTGTTTACCACACAGATGGGTGAGATATATTCGCGTATGTCTTACTACATCATGATTCCAATATATATTCTCGTGTCGTACTTAGGAAGAATGGTGTTAAAGAAAATAATTAAAAAAAGAGGCTTTGCTTCATCAAAAGAATCACTCTTTGTCATAGCACCGGAAAAGCTCCTTAGGGAGACACTTCAGGGACTAAAGGAAAATGGCTTTGGATATACACAGATAGTGGCAGCGGCAACAGATGCCGACCTGAATGGCAAAACAATATGTGAAATACCAATAGTTGCAAACCATGACGGGATAGTGGACTACGCATGTGAGGAATGGGTGGACGAGGTGCTTATCCCACCGTGTGCGGAGAGCGAATATCCCTACGAAATGGCAGACATATTCCTTGAGATGGGCATAGCTGTTCACAGAGGCATCACCAAAAACAAGGTCATGGCAGGCAGCTTTAATCAGATAGAAAAAATAGGTGACTACACAGTCATCACAGCCAGCATGAACTATGCGAGCACCACACAGCTTCTTGCAAAAAGAGGCATGGACATACTCGGAGGGCTGGTCGGATGCATCATCACCTTGATAGTGACGATATTTGTGGGACCGGCAATATATATCGCATCACCCGGACCAATCTTTTTCGCACAGGAGCGAATCGGCAGAAACGGCAGAAAGTTCAAGATGTACAAATTCAGAAGCATGTACATGGATGCCGAGGAGCGGAAGAAGGAGCTCATGTCACAAAACAAGGTGAGCGACGGAATGATGTTCAAGATGGACTTCGACCCGAGAATCATAGGCAATAAGATACTGTCGGATGGAACAAAGAAAACCGGCATAGGACAGTTTATCAGGAAGACATCAATAGATGAGCTGCCACAGTTTTGGAATATCCTCAAAGGAGATATGAGCCTGGTGGGAACACGACCACCAACACTTGATGAGTGGGAGAAGTATGAACCACACCACAGAGCCAGAATGTCATTCAGACCGGGATTAACCGGGCTGTGGCAGGTGAGTGGCAGGAGCAATATCACGGACTTTGAAGAAGTTGTGAGATTGGATACCCAGTATATTGGGGAGTGGAGTGTGAAGAATGATATAAGAATTATTTTTCAAACTATTATAAGAGTGATGAAGAATGATGGAGCAGTATAGGAAATTATGGAGGATGTTACCTATGGCGGAGAAAAAGAAAATATTATACATAGTCGAAGCTATGGGTGGAGGCGTTTTTACTTATATCGTTGACCTTGCCAATGAGCTTGTCAATTCTTATGACATGTATATTGCATATGCGGTGCGAAAACAGACACCACAGAATTATAAAGACTATTTCGATAAAAGGATTCATTTGATTGAAGTCAAAAACTTTGGACGGGTAATTGATCCGGCGAAAGATATCGCCGCATTTTTTGAAGTTAAAAAAATAGCGGCAAAAATCAAGCCTGATGTAATCCATCTACATAGTAGTAAAGCTGGTGCAATTGGTCGGGTTGCGTTCAATGGAAAAATCCCAATGTTCTATACCCCGCACGGTTATAGTTTTCTGATGGAAAATTATAAGCCGATGAAGCGTAGAATGTTTAAGGTGATTGAATCGGTGTGTGCAAAGCGAAATTGTACGACCATCAGTTGCAGCGTGGGCGAGCATCAAGAATCCCTGAAACTTACCAAACATGCTACTTATGTAAATAACGGCATTAACATGGCAGAACTTCAGGAGATTATTGATAAGACAGAAAAGGTTGAACATCCATTTACGGTTTACACACTGGGCAGAATCTGCTATCAGAAAAATCCGACACTGTTTAATGAGATTGCCGAATCACTTCCAGATGTGAAATTTGTCTGGATTGGTGATGGTGAACTTCGAGACCAACTTACAAGCGAGAATATCGAAATCACGGGATGGGCTGACCGAAGCACTGCAATTAGATATGCAGTTAATGCAGATGTTTTTCTTTTACCAAGTAGATGGGAAGGTCTTCCGATTTCTCTACTTGAATCCATGTATATGAAGAAAGCATGTGTGGTAAGTAATGTGATCGGTAATAGGGATGTTATCCATAATGGTGAGAATGGCTTTGTGTGTACGAAAGTGGAAGACTTCGTAAAGGCTATTGAAGAATGTCAGGGCGAAGTTGAAAAACTAACAGAACACGAATATCAGGATATTCTAAAGATGTATAACACAAAGGTGATGGCTGAACAATATAGTAAAAAATATGAAACAGCAATGAATAGATAAAAGACTTGGAGAGTATTGGAATGAAAAAAACAGCAATTGTGTCATGCTATTTCCAGCATAACTATGGAAGTATGCTTCAGGCATATGCCACGCAGATGGCATTAGATAAACTGGGATATGAAAATGAAACCATAGATATTTCTGGCTTTAACGGAGAAATTAAAAAGGCAAAATTGCTGTACTTTGCTAAGGCAAGTTTGACTTCAGATATTTTGCTGTCTAAACTCGGTATGGCAAAGAATGTATTAATTAAGAAATTTTCTAAAACTCAGTATGCAGAATCATCTAAGGTTCGTGCAGAAAAATTTGATGCGTTTAGCCATAAGCAGTTTAGACTTTCTCCGAAATACAATTCGAAAGCCGAACTTGGAAATAAATGTAAAGATAACTATTCGAGTGTGCTTGTAGGAAGCGATCAGTTATGGCTTCCTGGAAACATTGCAGCGGATTATTACACACTCAACTTTGTTCCAGAGACAGTAAATTCGATTGCTTATGCAACAAGTTTTGGACAGTCAAGTTTGCCGAAGAATTCTGCAAAAAAGGCAGAGGTGTTTTTAAAGAAAATAAAGCACATTGGTGTAAGAGAAGAATCGGGTCAAAAACTGGTGAAAGAAATTGCGAATCGCGATGTTCCAGTGGTTTGTGATCCGACATTGCTGTTTACAGGTGATGAATGGATGGCAATTCAACAGAAAGAGCCAATTATAAAAGGAAAGTACATTCTGTGCTATTTTCTTGGCAACAATCCGCCCCATAGAGAATTTGCAAAACGCTTAAAAGAAGTTACAGGCTGCAAGATTATAGCACTGACACATTTGGATGAGTTTGTAAAGAGCGATGAAGGGTATGCTGATGAAACGCCTTATGATATTGATCCGGCAGATTTTCTGAATCTAATTCGAAATGCGGAATATGTGTGTACAGACTCTTTCCATTGCTCCGTGTTCTCCATTCTTTATAAGCGACAGTTTTTTACATTCCGTCGGTATAACAGAAATACAAAACAGTCAACAAACAGTCGTTTAGATACACTGTTTCACATGGCGGGAATCACTGGCAGATTACTGACGGGAGAAGAAAATATAGCTAATTGTTTGAAGATAGAGACAGACTTTGAAAGTGTTCATAAAAAGTTAGAAGGAATCCGGCAGAAGTCATATCAGTATCTTTTGTCTGCATTAAAAGATGAAGGGAGTACAGATTTGTGATCGAAGTTAATAAAAAACAGGACTGTTGTGGCTGTACTGCCTGCGCAGCAATTTGTCCTAAAGATGCAATTATTATGAAGGAAGATAATGAGGGATTTCTTTATCCAACTGTTGACAAAGAAACCTGTATTGATTGTGGTGCCTGTGAGAGGGGTTGCCCGATCATTCATACTGCAAAGGAGCAACCTTTTGAACAAGCTGCATATATCGTACAGAATAAAGATCAAAAAATCTTAAGAGAAAGTACAGCTGGTGGAGCGTTTACGGCAATTGCTAAATATGTTTTGCACAATAATGGTGTTGTGTTTGGTGTGGAATTAGGCACCGACTTAATGGCTCATCATATTGCAGTTGAAAAGGAAAACGATTTATATCGATTCCGTAATAGTAAATATGTCCAAAGTTCTGTGGGGGGGGTACCCACCGACAGATTAAGTCCTTCTTAGAGCAAGGCAGATTCGTATGCTTTAGCGGAACGCCGTGTCAGATAGAGGGGCTGAAAAATTTCTTAAAGAAGGATTACGACAATCTGATCACTGTTGATGTGGTCTGCAGAGCTGTACCTTCTCCTTTGATATTTCGTAAATATGTGGAATATCAGAAGAAAGTGCTTTCAGACAATATAAAGACGGTTCGTTTCCGCGATAAGCATTACGGATATAAATATTCAACGATGAATGTCATAACAGACAGAAATCATGGTAATTACTATCAGGGCGTTGAATCTGATCCGTGGTTAAGAGCATTTTTCTCTAATATTTGTGACCGACCATCGTGCCATTCATGTCATTTCCGAAAGCAGTATCGTGTTAGTGATTTTACGATATGGGATTGCTTTAATGTTGGCAGGTTCTCAAAAGAACTGGATAATGACAAAGGGGCTACGAGAGTTTTGGTGCATACAAAAAAGGGAAGAGAAATCTTTAATGCAATTAAGGACGACTTCTCTTACGTTGAAATCGCACCAGAAGCCGCTGTAGCTGGTGCAAAAGAAATGAAAGAATCTGTTGCACCGAATGAGAAGCGTGAGTCATTCTTCAAAGACGCAAATAGAATGAGCGGAGAAGAATTGTTTAATAAGTATTTCCCAGAGACCTTTAAGGTTAAAGCGGAACACTGTATCAGGTTGACCTGTTATAAACTGGGTATTTATAGCGTAGCAAAGAAACTATATGTCAGACTAACGCATAAGTACTAAGTTTGCTATTCGTTTTGATTTCTGAATCTGTATTATGCGGAAAGGAAATCAGATGATTGAAATTAAGGATAAAAAAAACTGTGTTGGATGTACGGCCTGTGCAGAGATATGTCCCAAGAAATGTATCCAGATGAAACCGGATGAAGAAGGATTTCTGTATCCGGTTGTCGATAAGAGTAGATGCGTAGAGTGTAATGCCTGCAACACGGTTTGTCCAATTCAAAGTCCCGTTGATGAAAAAGAAAAGCTCCAAAAAGCTTATCTGGTTCAGCACTGTGATGAAAAGGTGAGATTGGATAGTTCGGCAGGCGGTGCGTTTACAGCTATAGCGACAGTTGTTCTTCAAAAAGGTGGAGTGGTATTTGGAGCAGCATACGATGAAAATTTTCATGTACAGCATACTTATATAGAAGCTGTTGATGAATTAAAAAAGTTTCGGAACAGCAAATATGTGCAAAGTGAATTGGGAGATGCCTTCTGTTTGGTAAAAAGTTTTCTCCAGAAAGGAAGATGGGTCTGCTTTAGCGGAACACCGTGCCAAATTGAGGGGTTATCCAGATTTTTGCGAAAACCATACGAGAAATTGGTTCTGGTCGATGTGGTATGCCACGGTATTCCGTCGCCGTTGATATGGAATAAGTATCTAGAATACCAAGAGCAGTCATTTCCGAACCCTGACAATATCCGCTTCCGGGATAAATTTTATGGATATAAATATTCCACAATGAGTATTATCCAGAATGGAAAGAACGTATATCATGCAGGATCGCAGCTTGATCCAATGTTAAGAGCTTTCTTCTCAGACACATGTGATCGACCTTCCTGTTATGAGTGTCCTTTCAAAAAGAGATATCGTGTAAGCGACTTCACAATTTGGGATTGCTTCTCTGTATATGATTTCGATAAAAAATTGGATGATGACAAAGGTACGACTAGAGTCCTTTGCCATTCTCAAAAGGCGGCGAGCCTTATGCAAGAGGTAATGGAGTATGCGAGGTGCAAAGAAGTTTCGGCTGATAAGTTGGTTACAGGTGTAAAGGAAATGTTTGAATCTGTTCCAATGAATTTAAATCGGACAGTATTTTTGGCTGATGCGACAAAGCTGTCTGGGAAAGAGTTGTTTGAAAAATACTATCCTGTCACGAAGAAGGTAAAAGTAAAGACAGCCATTCGGAAGGTACTTCTGGTGACTGGAATCTATGGAACAATGAAGAAATGTTTAAATCGGGTGCGAGGTAGATAAAATGATGGAGCCATTTGTAAGTATTATTGTTCCGGTATATAAAGTACCAGAGCAATATCTGAGAAAGTGCATTGAAAGCACAATGACACAAACATTGAAAAAAATTGAAATCCTATTAGTGGATGATGGCTCGCCGGATCAGTGTGGCGAGATTTGTGATGAGTATGCAGAAAAAGATAAGCGAATTCGGGTATTACATAAAAAAAATGGTGGACTTTCCTCGGCCAGAAATTACGGCTGTAAAGCTGCACAGGGGAAATGGATCATGTTTGTGGATGGTGATGATTGGATTGAACCAGATATGTGCCAGACCATGTATAGTGCCGGAGAAGAAAAACAGGTACAGCTTGTTATGTGTGGCATTATGAAGGACTATGGTAAATCGGCTACGGAATATAAATTCTATCTGGACGATGGAAAAGTATATAAAGGTCAGGAATGTAAATGGCTTCAGCAGCAGCTTTTGGTTTATAACGGAAATATTGCAGTTGCGTATTCAAAGTTGATTGACCGAAAACTGCTAATAAACAATCAGATTTTCCATGATGAAGTGCTTCGTCAAGGCGCTGAAGGGTTGGAATTTAATCTTCGACTGTTCGAAAAGTTAGAGAGTGCGATTTTTATCAATAAGCCGTTTTACCATTATATCTATAATGAAAACTCGATCTCTGCATCACATAATGAAGCAAATCATGAGTTTGTAATTAGATGCTTTGAAAAAATCAAGGAGTTTATAGACACCTCTGATAATAAAGAAATGCTGAAACCGTGGTTTGATAATCGGTTACTGTATGTGATTGTAACTACAGCAATCAGTGGCTATTTTAATCCAACCAATACAGAATCATATGAAGACAAAAAAAGAAAATATGCAGTATATCTTGAAAAGCCGATTGTAAAAGAGGCTTTGAAAACAAAGAATACAGTTGGAATCGGAAAGCAAAGAAAAATTGTATTGTTTTTTATTAAGCATCGGATGTATTGGATAGTGAATATGATGGGAAAGATGAGAAAATGGCAGAAAGAACACAGGTAAAACAAAAGAAGGCGCTTATTTTATTACCCTATTTAAAAAATGGTGATGGAACTGCAGTTGCCTTAATGAACTATTATCAAGAATTAATAGAACATGGTTGGAGAATAGATTTCTTAGTTTTAAAAATTTTTGAGTGTGAATGGTTAAATAAAGTTAAAGCTGATGGTAATAATATTTATGAATTGCCTAAGGAAAATAAATATTCATATAAAGTAAGCAGGAAAATTAGAAGTATAATTAAAGAAGGTAAATACGATATTGTACATGTTAATATGCCGGGACATGTCGGCTTTGAAACATTAAAAATGGCACGGCAATATGGAATAGGGAAGAGGATATTTCATGCTCATAATCCAAGGAATAATTTAAACCTTAAGACAGTTATTTCTACGAAGGTATACGATTATTTACTTCAACGAGAAGCAACTGAATTAGTAGCATGCTCTAAAAGTGCTGGGAATTCAAGGTTTGGAAATAAAGATTTCCAAGTATTGAAAAATGTTATTGATACGGATAGGTTTGTATATCGGCTGGAGGATAGAAGATATATAAGAGAAAAGTTGCATATTGAAAAAAAAGTAGTCGTTGGAGTGGTGGGACGTTTTGCAGCTCAGAAAAATCCAGAGTTTTTATTAGAATGTTTTGCTGAATATAATAAGTTGAATAAAGAATCTGTTCTATTGTGGATTGGAGATGGAGAACTACAAGAGAAAATTCAGGATAGAGCAAAAAATATGGGTTTAAAAGGAGCATGTCTTTTTGTTGGACGAAAAAATAATATAGAAAAATGGTATTCCGCAATGGATCTGTTTTTGTTGCCGTCAAAATTTGAAGGAATGGGTATTGTCTTTTTAGAAGCACAATGTACAGGTTTGCCCTGTTTTGGTTCTACTAATGTACCAATTGAAACTGAGGTAACAGAGTTGATGCACCGTATAAGTCTGAAACAAGAGGCAAATTATTGGGCAACTGCAATGAAAAAAGTTACTGATATGTCAGGAGATAGACGTAGTAGAGCTTCTGAATTTATCAATGCAGGTTATACACACGAAGCTACAAAAAGTGATTTATTAAATATGTATGAGAAAAGGATCAAATAAGGATAGGAGACAGGTTAAAATATGAAAGAATGTAAAATAAGCATATCGAAACGAATGCAGTATTGTATAATCTTTTTCTTCCTGTTAAAGCCAGATTATTTTTCTTTTCTAGGAATATTTACAATATTATATAATTATACTTTCTTAATTATATTATTTTGTGTTTTGATTAACGAAATTAGAAAGCTACAGATAAGAAAAATATCGCTTTTGTTATATGCAATCACATTATTTCCTTTAGCTGTATCTTTAATTCAGGGGGTTCAGTTAACACAATCTGCTTTTTTCCCAATTCTACAAACGATAGGCTTAATAGCTGTGATCGGAGATGGGGTTGAAAAAAAATCTATCAGTGTTTTGGCAGGTTTAGCTTTAATATTAGAAATATATACTTATGTGAATTTCGCAACGATTGTTCTGTTCCCGGATGGTTTATATGATGCTGCATTATATGCTGGAAACTATTGGTTCTTAGGATATAAAAATGTAATGATTAGATTTTTGTTGCCAGCCATTGTTTTGAATGCTATCTGGACAGTACACAATAAAGGAAAATATACTGTACGACTTTATTTATTAATTATTATTTCAATAGCTACGGAGTGGATGGTTGATTGTAAGACTGGATTAATTGGAATAATAATTGTAGTTGCTACGATGATTATTTTTACGCGGAAACAACTTCCTAAATTTATAAATGCTCGAAACGGGTTATTATTTATTGGAGTGCTAAGTATAGCGCTTGCAACGACATCTTTATTAGATGAATTTTCAGATCTTTTACTTGATATGGGAGAAACCGTTAGTGTTTTTTCGAGACAAGCAGTATGGTTTAGAGCAATTCAATTGTTTGTCAAAAGCCCAGTTTGGGGATATGGCATTAGAACTAATGATGGATATAGAGAACTGATTAATTTAAGTACCGGTTGGGGATATTTTAGTCATCCACATAATTATATTTTATATGTTCTAATTCAAGGTGGTATATTGGAATTAATGTTAATAAGCTATCTTATTATAAAGGTGACACGAATGTGCTTGGCAAACAGAAATAATTATATGGCAAAGATGTTGCTGGTATTTTATATTGCATCATTTGTCATGGGAATAACAGAGTCGTTGGTAGGATATACGTTGCTTTTTCCGATAGCTCTATATGTAGGATTATTATATGAGGAGGAAGATTATGAAAGTATTAGTGGTCGCACATGAATCTGAGTTTATCGGTGGGGCTAATAGAGCATTGTTTGCAATCTTAAAATATTGGAAAAATAGTGAGAATATTCAGTTTGATGTTTTGGTTCCAGATAATCAGGGTGATTTTGTCGAAGCACTTGAAAAAATGAATATTAATCATTATGCAATAAAATATTTTAAGGTTTTTTCTGAGCTTAAAGGAGATTACAAAGATGCTTTCCGAAAAATAAATGTATATAGAAAAGATCTTTATAATTATTTTGCTGCAAAAAAAATAGGAAATAAGCTAGTATGTAATAGGTATGATGCTGTATATACGAATACTAGGATGTCTTCGATGGGAAGTTGGATTGCTCAGAGACTTCAAATTCCACATATTATTCATATCAGGGAATTCGGAAATAAAAATACATACTGGGGACCCTCAAATTTAAAAAGAATTAATAAAACTTCAAATCGAGTTATTGTAATTTCAAAGGCTTTGGCAAAAGAAATTGAGAAAGCTGTTGAAAAGAGCAAAATGGTTATTTCCTATGATGGTGTTATATACCAGGGAAAGGAAAAACAAAAAAGCGATGAATATGTTGATATTTTATTAACGGGAAGAATCACTGAGGCAAAATCTCAAGAAGAAGCAGTAATGGCGATAGCAGAATTGAAAAAGCGTGGATTAAGCGAGTTGGTTCGTTTACATTTTGCAGGAAGTGTTCCGGTTAACTCAAAGTTTGCTAGACGGTATTATAACCGAATTTTAGATTTGATTAAAAAATATAATATTGAAAAACAAATTATCTTCCATGGAGAGGTAAGTTCAATGGATTTGCTTCGGCAGAATATGGATATAGAGTTAATGTGTGCCGAAAGAGAAACTTTTGGTTGGGTTACAGTGGAGGGTATGAGAAGCGGATTGCTAGTTATTGGTGCTAATACAGGTGCAACGCCAGAGATTATTACAAATATGAAAACGGGGTTGTTATATACACATGGTGATGCTAGAGACTTGGCTGATAAAATTGAATGGGTATTAAAAAATCCTAGCAGTGCAGATGAAATCCGAAAAAATGGAAAAAAATTCTCAGATGAAAGTTTTACAATAGAAGAAAATGGTACAGATGTATACAGAGCGATTATGTCTTGCCAAAATTAATGAATGCATAAGGAGATGAGAGCATGATTGGATTGGATACAGGGCATCTTGTATATAATTATGGAACAAAATTGCAAGCTTATGCGATGCAGACTTTATTAGAACAAAATGGAGAACGCTGTGAAATTATTCAGTGGCATAAAAGGAATTTTGGAATATTTAATCGAGTAGTTGATCAATATAAAGTTCTAAAAAAAATATATGTAGGGTTTGGAAAAAGAATGAAATATTGGCCCAAGGTCATGGAACGTTATAAGAAATTTGATGATTTTAATTCCAAATTTCATATACATAAATATTATGGTGACCTTGATGAAATGAAGGAATGCGTAAGCAAATATTCACATGTTTTTTGCGGAAGTGATCAGGCTTGGCTTCCAAGCAATGTAGAGAAGCATTGGTATACTTTGGAATTTTGTAATTCCAATCAAGTTCGTGCTGCGTATGCTCCAAGTTTTGGTGTGGATAGAATAGAAGATAGTAAACTAAATGCTTACAAACAATTCTTATCTCTGTTTGATTATTTGTCGGTAAGAGAAATTAGTGGTCAGAAGATTATAAAAAAAATATTGGAAAAAGATGTTCCTGTAGTATTAGACCCGACGTTATTGTTGGAAAGGAATTATTGGGATAGATTGTTAAAAGAAGCAACCGTTTGTATTCCGAAGCAACCCTATTGTTTTTGTTATTTTCTTGGAAATAATAAGAAACATAGAGAATCAGTTAAGCATTTGAGTCAACATAAAGATTATAAAATTGTTAATCTACAACACTTTTCTGGCTTTTGCGAAGCCGATGTTGATTTTGCTGATGAAAATCTTTATGCTGTTTCGCCACAAGATTTTATTGCATTAATAGCAAATGCTGATTATGTGTGTACAGATTCATTTCATTGTACTGCTTTTTCCATACAATATGAGAAGAATTTTACAGTTTTCCACAGATTTGAGAAAAAAGATAAAAATTCTACCAACACGCGACTATATTCTCTTTTGGAACAATTGAATTTGGGAACAAGAATTATCGATGATGGGCAGGATATAATACCAAATGCTGTAGATTATAGCATATGTAATAATCTGCTTGAAAAGCAGAGAGTGATTTCTAGTGAGTATCTACAGGAGGCTTTACGTGCAAGAAAAAAATTTTAATCATATAATTTTAGAACCTAATCTTTGTTACGGATGTGGGGCATGTGTTGCTACTTGCCCAAAGAAATGTCTTAAATTTGAAAAAGATGTTTTGGGATTTAGAAGAGTACAGATGGCGATGGAAGAAGACTGCGTTTCTTGTGGAAAATGTAGTAGTGTATGTCCTATTAGCAGTTGTAATAAGGAAACCGATAATGTTTTTAGACGTTTTTATGGACAAATAAAAAATAATAAGATATTGATGGAAAGTAGTTCAGGTGGTGCTTTTTCGGCAATTTCTGAATTGTGGATTAAAAATGGAGGCGTTGTTTGGGGGGTATCAATTGATGAAGATGCAAAAGCAAGCTTTATATGTGTTGACAGAATTGATAATCTTTATAAAATACGTGGATCTAAATATGTAGAAGTGAATCAACCAATGCCTTTTGAATTTATTAAAAAGCAGTTAAATGATGGGAAAAAGGTGCTTGTATCAGGTGTTCCTTGTCAAATACAAGCTTTATCCAGTTATTTGGGACGAAAATATGAAAAATTGCTTTTAGTTGACCTTTTGTGCTATGGAGTACAGTCACCATTAATCTGGGAAAAATATCTATCTGAAATTAATCCACAAAGGAAAAGCATTAATTCAATATTTATGAGATATAAAGTTCCAGGATGGGAAAACTATGCTATTAAAATTGAGTATAAAGATGGAAGCTCATATATTAAAAGTAGATGGAAGGATCCATATCTATTAACATATGCAAAAAGTTTATATAACAGAGAATCATGTGGAAATTGTAGGGCTAAACAATTTCCTCGAATTAGTGATATAACATTGGGTGATTTTTGGCAAATAGATACCGTAAAGAAGATACCAAGAGATATCAAAGTGAATCAGGGAATTTCAGTCATTTTGGCAAACTCATTGAAAGGTCAGCAGATTATTAATGATATTCAGGACTCGATGAAATTATTTGAAATTCCTGAAAATACGTTTTCAAATATGAAGGCAAGATATAGTGAATGTCACTCTAGGAGCATAATGTCAGAACAATTCGTCAAAGACACTGAAAAAAATGGTTTTTCAATAGCAGCCCATCGTATGACTAATAAGAGAACCTTGGTGAAAGAATGGAGTAGATTTAGATGGCTTAGCTTCAAACGGTTAATAAGACGCTATTCGTGACGAGGAGGTGAAGAATCTATTGAAAAAGAAAGATTTTGCTGAAGCTGGAGCACTATATTTTATTGCTACTCTATTTAACAAAGGCATCGGATTTGTTACAGTACCAATTTTTAGTAGAATTTTAACGACTTCAGATTATGGCACGGTGACAACCTTTAATTCATGGGTGTCAATGATATCTGTTTTTATTAGTCTGGCTTTATATAACGCTGTTAGAAATTCTTTTGTGGATATGGATGATAAAGAGAGACCTCATTTTTTATCTACAATTATTACTTTTACTGGATTAGTATTTTTGACGGTTATGGGAGTGTGTGTGGTCGCTACTGTTTTTGTGCCGCGCAATATTAACACTGCTTTGATTTTTATGTGTATAATTCAAAGTTTTGGCTATGCATTGATTAATGACTATAGTTATTATCTTATGATGCGCTATAGATATAAATTTCGAGCTGCATTAATGGTTCTTCCGGGACTCATCTCAGTTGTTTTATCAATTTTTGCTATTTTATTTATTTTAAAGGATAATTTATATTTAGGACGAATCGTTCCGACGACTGCCGTTTATGGCATTTTTGCAATTGTTGTTTTGATGGCAGTTTATTCAAAAACAAAGCCCGAACTAAATTTGGATTATTTAAAGTATGGACTAAAGATTGCACTTCCGCTCGTACTACATAGCATTGCACTTCAAATACTCTCGCAATCAGACAGAGTTATGATTACTTCATTGAGAAATGCTGCTGAGACCGGAGTTTATAGCCTAGTATATAATTTAAGTATGATTGCTACCGTTATCACTACTTCATTGGATGGTATTTGGGTTCCTTGGTTTACAGGCAAGTTGAAGGAACGAAAAATCCGAGAGATAAATGTTTTGGCAATGGATTATGTGCATTTGATGACATATGCTATGGTTGCGTTAATTTTGGTTGGCCCAGAAATATTGAAAATCTTCGCTGATCAAAGGTATTGGGAAGGAATGTCCATTATTCCACCGATTGCCTTGGCTAATTACATGATATTTATGTACACAATGTATGTATATATCGAGCATTATTATAAAAAGACAGTTTATATTACAAAGAATACATTGATAGCGGCTGGGTTAAATGTGATTTTAAACTTTATTCTTATACCTAAGTATGGATATGTAGCTGCAGCATATACGACCTTGGCCTCTTATTTTGTCGCGTTTATTTTACATTCAAGATATGCAAAGAAAATAGAACCGGATATTTATCCATTAAAAATGTTTGCATTGCCGCTTTTACATGTGGGAGGAGCAATTATACTATATTATCCGTTGTTGAATTTTTGGACGCTTAGATGGGGTATTCTTTTTGTTTACTTAATTATAGTATTGATTAAAGAACGTTTTAGAATTGGAACATTAGTACCAGTTCTTGCAGAAAAGTGTTCGTTTTTTAAAGAAAAATGATAATAGGAGGTTGAAAAATGTATGACATAGAGACAGAATTGTCAAGCAAGCAATATAATTCTATTGACTTAATGAAGCTCATTATGGCACTTGTTGTTGTTGCTATTCATACAGAGCCATTAGTACGATGTGAAAATATAGTGGTTTTAAATCTGTATAAAGCAATTTCAGATGTTGCGGTTCCTTTCTTTTTTATAGCATCTGGTTTTTTGGTATTTGATAAAGTTATTTTTTTGCCTAAAAACGAGCAAGAGCGAATGATTTCAAATTACGCAAAAAAATTCTAAAAATATATTTCATATGGACGGTAATATATTTACCAATAACTATCTATGATTATGCTATGAATGGCGGAAGCTTTATCCGCAATACATTTGCTTTTTTTAAAGGATTGCTTTTTGTGGGATGTCATTGGAATAGTTGGCCATTGTGGTACTTGCTGTCAGTATTTTATGCATTTGTTTTTTTGAGCTTCATTATTTATAAGAGGGAATTGTCCCGAAAAGTCCTTGCAATTTTAGCTGTTGGAGTTTATTTGATTGCTAATGAATTCACCATTATATTAAACTATGGTTATGAATTAAATGGTTTAGGACAAAAACTCATAAAAGTGGCCAGCGCAGTTTTTGTTAACGGAAGAATATTTACTGGCTTTTTTTATATAGTAGTGGGTTTTTTAATAGCTCAATATAAACAGGTGTTATTTAGAAGAAAAAGCAGTGTGTTCCTAGTTTTTATTGCTGTAAGTATATGTGGAAAAATTGCTACGGAAGGCTTGCAAGAGAGATGCTTTTTGGCAAGTTTGGCTGTGAGCGTATTTTGTTTTATACTGATTAGTAAAGTGCCGGATTGTAAATGTTGGCATACATGTCGCAATTTAAGCACAAAGATATATTTGCTTCATATGATAGTGTACTCTTTTTTGGATATTGTTATATTGGGTGATAGATATGCAAACGGCTTAAAGTGCTTTGTAATTACAATGATAGGAACTATAATATTATCTTTCGGTTTGATTTATTTTGAAAAGAAAAGTAAGGTGATTGAAAAATTGTTTTAAAATACCAACAAAAGCTAATAATCATAGAATACTAGGGTCTAACCTCAGGACAAAAAACTAAAACATTTGTAAATAAACTGGGAGAGAGAATATGAAAACAACATTACTTATCATGGCAGCCGATTTGGAACAGGAATAAAACAGTTGGAGCTGGTCGATGATGCAAACCATATCATCATGGACTACTCAATCCACGATGTAATCGAAGCTGGATTCAACCATGTGGTATTTATCATCCGTAAGGATATCGAGAAGGAGTTCAAAGAGGTTATTGGTGATCGCATTGCCTCCATTTGCTCCTCTCACAATGTAACTGTAGACTACGCTTTCCAGGATATCAACGACATTCCGGGAGAACTTCCGGAAGTCCGTACAAAGCCGTGGGGAACCGGCCAGGCTGTGCTTGCAGCGAAGGAAGTGATTGATACCCCGTTCATTGTGATCAACGCAGATGATTACTATGGCAAAGAAGGCTTCAAGGCCGTCCATGAGTATCTGGTGAATGGTGGCAAATCCTGTATGGCTGGTTTCATTCTGAAGAACATTCTGTCCGATAACGGCGGTGTGACCCGTGGTATCTGCAAGATGGACGAGAATGGAAACTTGACAGAGGTTGTGGAAACCAAGAACATCGTAAAGACCGCAGTTGGAGCAGAGGCAGACGGTGTGGTTGTTGATGTGAATTCTCTGGTATCCATGAATATGTGGGGCCTGACTCCTGATTTTCTGGACGTTCTGGAAGAAGGCTTCAAAGAGTTCTTCGAGAAAGAAGTATAGGGTAATCCTTTGAAAGCCGAGTATCTGATTCCAATCTTCATCGGTGAGCTGCTGGAGCAGGGGAAGATGTCTGTGAAGGTTCTGAAAACCAACGACACCTGGTACGGCATGACCTACCATGAGGATGTCGCAGCAGTGAAAGACAGCTTCAAGAAAATGTTGGCGGATGGCGTATACAAGGCTGATCTGTTCAGTGATCTGTAATGGAAGCAATAAAGGTATTAGCCAAAATCCTCACAAACATCCTGACTGCTCTGTATGAGCCGTTTGGATTTTCACTTCTGCTTTCATTCTTTGCCATGTTCTTCTATCTATATGCTTATGAACCTTCCGCAGCAGGCAAAGGCTGGAAGAATGCCATAGTGACATGGTATCAGAAGTTCAAAGAGAGCGTGTTCTTTCGGAAGTTGTTCTTACTGACCTTTGTGACATCAATGATTTTGTTTAGGACGTTACTAAACCGTAATCTATGGCTAAATCCTTTATCCGATGTTATGGGAGGTTGGGGAATCTGGGAGACAAAGAATGGTGAACAGGTTCTGATCACTGAGTGCATTGAAAATGTGATCATGATGGTGCCGTTTTCAGCAGTAGTGATGTGGACGTTCGGAGAGAAGATTGGAAACGGCTGGAAGAAGATACTGTGGTATAGCGGGAAGATAGCATTTATCTTTTCGATAAGCATAGAGATGCTACAATTATTGCTTCGCTTGGGTACGTTTCAGCTATCAGACATCTTCTATAATACAGTCGGCGGAGTGCTAGGCGGGTTATTGTACTGTGTAGCGATGAAGGTAAGAAAGCGTCTGTAAAACTGGATGAAATTGTGATATACTGGGAGCGGTAGCTCCCTACGCTGCTCGGATAATCACACACCTCTTCATGGTAAGCAGCAGGCAACGATCTTACAATCGGCGAAGATGTGAGAATAATTTGTCGTTTATAGTTTTATTTGGAACTTGGCTGAGTTGCATAAAGTTAAAGGTCGAAACCAAATGATTTGTTAGAGACATTGAGATTGATGGAGGCGCTGTGATGAACAGTCTGATGGTAACTTATATGTGGGTTCAGATGGGATTTCCTACGGGTGTATGTGGGGTTCGTAGCCAACACTTACATGAAACAAAATAGCCGAGTGAAGAGTAAGACATAAATAAACGAAACTACACCTAGAGGCCGTACCTCTGGACCACACTTTAACAATTATTGCACACATGCGTGTGAATTATTATATTGGAAAGTGAGGGATGATTTGCAATGGAAAAACATAAATTAAAAGATTTCATTGATGCTACCAAAGAAGAAGCTGGAAATGTTGCAGTGGAAGAGGTTTTGCCAGCAGTAGTAAAAGAGGCAGGTGGATTTATAGTCAGTGAGGGTGTAGGAATGCTGGCTAGTGAAATCGTTGGTGCGGTAGTTCCTGTCGCAAATAATATTCGTCTCTCATATAAACAGAATCGTTTGGAAAGAAACGTAGTTGAGGCTTTGCAAATTGTTCAAAGAAATCAAGATGAACTTGAAAATAAAATTGTGAAATTACAACAAAGTAATTTGGAATATCAAAGACAGATTACAGAAGCATTGCTTGATAATATTGTCGAAGAACCACAAGAGGCAATGGTTAAGTATAATGTCAATGGATATGTTAACTTGCTGAAATCAGATAACACAAATCTGGATATTGTATTGATGTTTTTTAAGACACTTTCACAGTTAAGCGATTTGGATATTCGTGTTTTGAAATCGTATTCGTATCTTGGAAACGATGGAGAAAATATTTTGGACATCTGTAAAGACATTCACGTTGATTTTGAACAAATGCGATTCATCAGAGAAAAGCTCGAACGATTTGGACTTTTGCAAAGTAAAAACGAGGAAATTAATGATAATAATCTTAAAGAGATTGTTAAATACCTCCAAAACCTTGAAAAAGAAAGAAAAAAATCCAAGCCAGGAAGTGTAAAGATTCCGAAGCTAAAAAAGGTGTCAGGTTCAGATAGCTATAAAATCACACCGTTGGGAAGGCAGTATCTTACATTGATTGAAGCGTGAGTATGCTGATGTTGTTTTGTGTAAAAGGAGGAAAAGATGGCAAATGGATTACTTTTGCAGTATGTGAATAAACGTAAGAATGATTATAAACATTTTATGGGAGTATCATCGCTTCCTTCATTTGAGTTGATTTCAAAACATATTTCGCTTTCTGATGCGAATGCGTCTGGATGGGGAGCATGGGCAACTCATCGATTTGATTTTCAAAGTCAGTCGCATTCCATTGAAGTGTGGGAAGATCTGTGGAAACCACAATTGCATGGCGATTATGTCATATTTCACGAATTGACGCATCTGCTCGATACGGAGAATCTCGTAAATGGGGATAAAAAGAAAAACGCCATGGTGCGTGGCTTTCTGGAATATCATGCAAGCCAAATTGAAACTATTAAAATTTTGGGATATGAGAGTATTGGCGAAAATATTTCTTTCTCTATGAAACAGCAAGTGGAAACTGTTGCATCAATCAAGTCAATGCAGAATTTTGTAGATGAGCCGGCCAATACTGCAAAGTCGTTACTTAGAAGAAGTGACTTCCCTAAAGATTTAGAGACACTTTTAACAACAGCAGCGTTGATATTCAACTATTATGGTAGACGTTCAATATGCTTAATGTATGCTCAGGATTATCGAGAAGATGTAGATATTATGGAGTTTTCTGAATTTATAGGAACAGCACAATTAGCTGCTTTGGATACATTTTTGAAAGGTTGGCTTAATGCCGCGCAAATTGATGTGCTAGGACAGTTTTATTTCGGAATGATTGGCACAAAAATAAAGGAATATGGATTGGTATAATAAGAAATGCTCAGGAGTTGAATCTGTGATTTTATAATGCTATACTTAAACAACTATAAAAGGAAAGAGGTTATCACCTATACCAAGAACGAAAGGCAGCAAAAACCGTCCCAAAACCAATACTACCAAAGATTATGTGATTCTCTGTCATCAGAGAGAACTACTGCTCGGAGCGCAAGGACTGGAAGCTGGATCTGCGTGTCAATGAGCACACGGAGCTGGAGATTTTTGCTGTATTTAACACAGTGGGGTCAGGCACCATTAAATTTTAGAAATTAGCATAAGATAATAGCAACAGGACTCCCCGCACCTCTCACATATGTGATGTGTCCCATGGGGAGACTTTTTTATTTTTGGGGAGAAAATGATTGAATAATACAGATAAAGCCGAAGAATCTTGTGGAATTGAAAGGATGCCGAAAGCATATGGAGTAAAACAACTTTCTTTTATGAATTTTGAATACCCAATACCATATGAAAAATTGAAAATTTGTCATCCTACACAGAAGGTGCGATTATTGGAAAATGGAGATATAGTAATTTCTTCACTTCATTCGGATGGAAAGATAAGAGTATATTTAGTAAACAAGTAGCCCAAAAAAGACATTACTGTAGGTGGTTCGTGTTATATTGTAAAATCACAAAAAGTATGTCCTGAATATTTATATTTATATTTGCAGAGTGAAACTGCAGATAAATATATTTTTTATAATTCTCCATTTATTCAGGTGACTCCATCAACAATAAATGAAATTCTTGTATCGATTCCATCAGATAGGATGCAGGAATTAGCACGTTTAACTTTTCAAGCTGGACACAATACAAGTCAGCCCATTCAAATCGATAGAATGAACGAGTTTCTACGAGAGGATAAGTCTATTAATAGCGAAGAACATCCATTTCAGAGTTTAATGATCGAAGAATTTCTTGGTAACATAAAGATGGAAAAAAGGACTTGATACAGAAGCTACTAAGTGACGACGCAAAAGAACTTATTAGTTGTTTGGAAGTTGGGGCATATAAAGCATGTATGATACTGTGTGGATCTATACTTGAAACTATATTATTAGATTGGCTATCTGAGCTTGAAAACACGAATTATTTTGTTGATGACGATAACATGCATATAAACCTATATGGTGTTATTCGTCGTTTGAAGGAAATATACAATCCTAGCTGGAATTCAGAAGCTAATGCAGCACATGACATTAGATTAAAAAGAAATTTAGTTCATCCAGTAAAATTTGTTGTTGAAAATCCGACAGTAAATAGAGATACTTGTCTGCAAGTACTAAGAGAAATGCAGAGCATTTTAATTTCACGTGGATTTGAGAATGGTTTTACAATTCCGGCAAACTAGAAAGAAATAAAATGAGAAGACCACATTGGTGCCTGACACCATTAAATTCAAAAATCACTATTTAATCCAATTAAATCCAATCTAATTTTAAAATATTGGTTCTGAAAAACCAAAAAGATATTGACAAACTGAAATAAACTTGGTAATCTATAATCAAGAAATAAAGATGGTTATTCAAAACCAAGAAAGAGTGATCGCATTGTTAAACGAAATTAATGAAGTAAAAGGCAACTTTATTGACAATGAAACAGCTAATCAGCTTACACCGGAACTTAAAGCTGTTTGGGATGAAATATTTGTTTGCAAAAATGAAATTGAGTTAATTTTAAGAAGCAAGACTTCGATGGCAGGAAAAGGATTTTTTGGAGTGTTTGGAGATGTTACAGTGGCTGCTTACCTTTTGGCAAAGTCATTTGATTGCAGCGCACACGCCGCATATTCATTTGAAGAAGATGCAAGAATAGATGCTGACATTAAGAAAGTCGCAGAAGACTTTTATATTTCTGAAAACTGGAAGGAATTAATGGAACTTACAAAAGCTCATGAGCAGAAAATCTTCTATTTAGTTTCACTTTTAAGGGATTTATCTGATCCGATGATGACACCTGAAAGCTTAGGAAACTTGGCTGATGAATTACTTGAGATAAAAGCCAATGATAAATTCGCAGATTTCTGCTGTGGTGCAGGAACTGTTGTGGCTGATGTTGTCAAAAATCATCCAACTGTAGAAGCATATGGATTCGATAAACTTGTATCTTCTATTGCAATAGCAAAGATTTACAACGATTTATCAGAAGGTAAGATTACTTTTGAAGCAAAGGACATCTTTGAACTGGGATTAGACGAAGATAATGGCAGACGCTTTGATAAGATTTTTGCGAATTATCCGTTTGGAATGAGGATTAAAGAATTAGGTCTTGGAAATCAGTATTTGGAGCAGTTGGAAAAGAGAATACCATCTGTTTCAAAAGCCACATCATCTGATTGGCTGTTCAATAGCTTAATGGTTGATATGCTTTCAGAGGATGGAAAAGCTGTAGGCATCATGACTAATGGAAGTACATGGAATCAGAGTGATTCAGCAATTAGAAGCTATTTCATAGAGAATGGTTTGATTGAATGTGTAATTGCTTTACCGGCTAGGTTATTTGCAGGAATAACTATTGCAACTTCAATGATAGTTTTTAGCCGTAATAATAAAGGAGTGCGCTTGGTTGATGCTTCAGAACTCTTTGTAGAGGGAAGAAGAGTAAATGAACTGAGTGCTGAAAACATCTCTCTTATTATTAAAGCAACTAAGAGCAACTCTGATATAAGCATGTATGTAAGTGCAGAGCAGCTTCGAGATAACGATTATGTGTTAAGTATGAATCGATATATTGTCCATGATGTAGCAGATGGAATGGCATTTGGCGATGTGATTAAAAGAATTACTCGTGGAGCCCAGCTTAATGCTAAGGCATTAGATGAAATTACTACTACAGTGCCTACAGACATGCAGTATTTGATGCTGGCTAACATCAAAAATGGACTTATTGATAAGGAATTACCTTATTTGAAGTCTATTGATAAGAAAAATGATAAGTATTGTTTATCAAATCACTGCCTTATTCTCTCTAAGAATGGATATCCTTACAAGATTGCTGTTGCAGAAGTAAAGGAAGGACAAAGAATATTAGGTAACGGAAATCTTTATATTATAGAGCTCGATGAAGAAAAGGCAGATCCGTATTATCTTGCAGCATTCTTTGGAAGTGAGCAAGGTACAGCGGCACTAAGGAGTATAACGGTTGGTGCAACGATTCCAAATATCGGAGTTGAGCAGTTGACGAAGCTTGTTATTCCAATTCCACCAATTGAAAAACAGAAAGAGATTGCAGACAAATATAAGACTGTAAAAGATGAAATTACAATGCTTCAGTTAAAGCTTGAAAAAGCAAAGAACAGAATGGCACATATCATTGAGGAAGGGGGTATTTGATTAATGATAATTACAAAACCAAAACTATCTCTTGAGGGACAAATCGAGCACTTGAAGAAAAAAGGTGTACTTTTTAACATAATGAATGAAGAGTCAGCTAAGGAATATCTTACTCAGCATAATAATTATTTTAAACTGACAGCATATAGAAAAAATTATGATAAGCATCCTGATGGAGAAAACAAGGGAAAATACATAAACCTAGAGTTTGCATATCTGGTGGATTTGGCTGTGATAGATATGAGACTGCGATATCGGATTGTGCATATGGCTCTAGATATTGAACATCACACAAAGCTACAACTTCTGCGTATGATGGATAAGTTTAATGAGGATGGATATCAGATAGTTCAGGATTATATGGATTCTTTGAGTGAAGTACAGAGAAAAAATTGCGATAGTGAGATTAACCGAAATAAAGGAAATATATATTGCGGTGACATTGTAGATAAATACGATGGCGCTTATCCAATATGGGCTTTTATTGAAATAATTCCTTTTGGAAGATTGGTTGCTTTTTATGGCTTTTGTGCGGATAGGTTTGCAGATAAGGAGATGAAGAATAATTTTTACAGGCTTTTGACTTGTAAGGAGATTCGAAATGCCTCTGCTCATAGCAATTGTATCCTAAATGACCTTAAAGCTAGGACGGCTGCTCACAAAACGAATACCGCTGTCACAAATGAGCTTATGATGATTAATGATATGAATAGCAATTTTAGAAGAAATCGAATGAGTAATGCTAGAATTCAGCAATTAGTGACATTGTTTTATATGCACAGGACTATGGTTGAAAGCGATGGTATTAAAAAGTCTGAAAGCGAAGAAATTCAGAAGGTAATGAAAAGAATTGATAGGAATTATGACTATTATAGTACAAATCCTATGATTAAAGGTACTTTTGATTTTTTAAAAATGGTGGTTGACAATTGGTTTAAGACCGTGTAAAATGTATATCACATAGAAAAAGTTTATCTTTTGCAGAGCGGCATTGTGAAAACGATGTTAGCTCTGTTTTTTTGTTTATGATTCCTTTTCTTGTATTTTACATGGCATTCCGCTATACTAGTATTAAGTATAGCGGATTATTTTTTGGAGGCTTTTATGGCAAATACTTTGAAGTTACCGGTTGGAATTGAAAATTTTGAGGAAATTCGTAAACTGGGTTTCTATTATATTGACAAGACAAGGCTTATAGAGCAGCTCTTACAGGGCTGGGGTAAGGTGACTCTTTTTACTCGCCCTCGCCGTTTCGGTAAGACTCTCAATATGAGCATGCTAAAAAGCTTCTTTGAGATAGGCACAGATAAGACTTTGTTTGATGGCTTATATATTTCAGACAATAAAGAGCTTTGTGATGACCATATGGGTAAGTACCCGGTTATTTTTCTTTCACTCAAGGGCGTGGAGGGATTAGAGTTTGCGTCAGCAAAAAGAATGCTATGTACTATTATAGACCGTGAGATAGATAGACACTATTACTTGAAAACAAGTGATGTGTTGACTGATGAGGATAGAACACTGTTTACAAAGATGCTTCATGGGCAGGATGACAATATTGAGGATAGTATACGAATGCTTTCAAAGCTGTTGTATAAGCACTATGGTCAGAAAGTAGTTATTCTCATAGATGAGTATGATGTTCCACTCGACAAGGCTTTTCAGAATGGCTACTACAAGGAGATGGTTTCTCTCATCAGAGGGCTTTTCGGGCAGGCGCTTAAGACCAATGAGTTTTTACAGTTTGCGGTGCTCACAGGCTGTCTTCGTGTGTCAAAGGAGAGCATTTTTACAGGGCTCAATAATTTTGAAATCAATTCTATTGTGGATATCGACCATGATGAGCAGTTTGGCTTCACTGATGATGAAGTTATGAAGCTGCTTTTAGACTATGATAGGAGCGAGAGGTACCCGGATGCAAAGGAATGGTATGATGGCTATCATTTTGGTAATGCGGATATTTATTGTCCGTGGGATGTGATTAATTTTGCCAAGAAGCTTGTTTCAGATCCGTCAGCCAGACCGAGTGCGTTCTGGATTAACAGTAGTGGCAACGATATGGTGAAGCGCTTTGTGGACAAGGCTGACCAGACCACGAGGGATGAGATTGAAAAGCTCGTGGCAGGCGGATTTGTAGAGAAGCAGCTTCGCCTTGATCTGACATATGATGAGATTGACAATACTATTGATAATCTGTGGAGTGTGCTTTTTACCACAGGCTATCTCACCAAAATCGGAGAGGTCAAGGTGCCTGACAGTGAGAGCTATGCCTATAAGCTTGTGATTCCTAATAAAGAGGTGCGTGAGGTGTTTATTCTCCAGATTCAGGAGTGGTTCAAGGCTGTTGTTGCAAATGATGATGATACTATGAAGCTTTTATCAAAGGCAATTCTGGATAAAGATGAGAAACAGATTACCAGGCAGCTCAATATCGTTATGAGCCGCATGATTAGCATACTCGATACCAAGGAGCCTGATGCTATGAAGGAGAATTTCTATCATGACTTACTTCTCGGTCTACTGCGTGGCAGCAATCCGGACTGGCTGATTAAGTCCAATCGTGAGTCGGGAGATGGCTTTAGTGATATTTTGATTGAGCCGGAGGATCCGGATGCTGGGATCGTTATAGAGGTGAAGTATGCTAAGGAGATGAAGGAGCTTGACGCAGCATGCGAGACTGCTATGGCACAGATTAAGAATAAGCGCTATGATGAGGCTCTGCGGGATGAGGGGCGGTGTGATATTTTAGCCTATGGCATTGCTTTTTGCAGGAAGCGGTGCAGGGTGGTTGGTGAGAAGCTGTAAATTATTTTTACTTTATACCAGAGGCTGGGATAGCGGATTATTTTGGAGGTATTTCTATGAAGCTTAAAACAGGACAAAAGTGCGCATTCGGATTTGGCGCATTCGGAAAAGATATTGTGTATATGCTTATTTCATCGTATTTGCTCTACTATTACAATGTAGTGCTTGGGATGAGCAGTGTGTTTATCGGTACGGTGATGATGGCGGCAAGGATTTTTGATGCATTCAATGACCCGGTGATGGGCATTATCGTGGCAAAGACGCGTACCAGGTGGGGCAGGTTCAGGCCTTGGATTTTTGCCGGCACGGTGCTCAATGCCGTGACCATATATGCTTTATATGCCACTCCTGAGTCTATGGGTGATTCAGCGCAGAGAGTGTGGCTTACAGTGTTTTACTTTGCATGGGGCATCACATATACGCTTATGGATATTCCGTTCTGGTCTATGATTCCCGCAATCACTGAGCCGGGCAGCGACAGGGAGCAGCTTACATCGCTTGCGAGGACATGCTCCGGCATTGGAGATGCTATTCCTACGGTGCTCACTATGACAGTGGTGCCGATTCTTGGTGCAGGAAGTTCTATGGCTGACTACAGGATTGGATTTAAGTGGTGGGCACTTATTATAGCGGTAGTATTTGTGATTTCTGAGCTTGTATGCGTGGTATGTGTGCCTGAAAGACCGGTTGCCTGTGATGAGAAGCCGGGAAAGATATCTGATATGTTTAAAGCCTTATTTAAGAACGACCAGGCTATGACTGTTGTGGTATCAATCATTCTCGTGTATACATCACTCAATATCTGTGGTAACCTGGTGCTTTATTTCTTCCAGTTTGATGTGGGAAACGAGGGCGCATATTCTATATTTGCTGCAGTTGCTTTTGCAGCACAGGTGCTTGTCATGATGGTTATACCGCTGCTTCGCAAGAGATTCAGCAAAAGCCAGCTTTTTATATCAGGATTTATTATTCAGATAGCAGGCTTTGCGGTGATACTTATCATGGCATTTGCAAAGCTCTACACGCCGCAGAGCTGGTACATACTCTGCCTGCCGGGTATTTTGATTTATCTGGGCTACGGTATGCTCAATGTTATCATGACTATATTTCTTTCGGATTCTGTTGATTATGGTGAGGTGATGAATGGCACGAGAGAGGAGTCGGTCATTTTCTCAATGCAGACATTTACGGTAAAGCTCGCTTCCGGTATAGCGGTATTTCTGGCTGGGCTGGTGGTTGACTGGATAAATCTGGATACTGCGGCTGCGGTACAGACACAGGATACACTTGATGCTCTTCGTATGTGGATGACGTTTCCGTCTGTTATCCTGCTCATTGTGGGCATATTTGTATTTAAGAGGTTTTATAAGCTGGATGATACAAGGATGGAAGAAATTAAATCCAAGCTTAATTAAAAACTGCTTAGAGCCTGTAGAATTGTATACGAAGACAAATAACGCCCATGCATGAATGCATGGGCGAATTTTTTATTTCTTAAGCTTCTTCTGTGCCGTAGAAAGCATCAGCTTAATACGGTTCAGCTGGTTTACCTCAGAAGCACCCGGATCATAATCAATAGCCACGATATTGGCATCCGGATGATCATGTCTGATTTTCTTTATAACTCCCTTACCCACAATATGGTTCGGTAAGCATGCAAAAGGCTGTGCACAGATGATGTTTGTGACACCCTCATTGATGAGCTCAAGCATCTCACCTGTCAGGAACCAGCCCTCACCGGTCTGATTACCGCACGAAACGATAGGAGAAGCATACTCTGCGAGATCCTGCACGTGAGCGGTTGGCTCAAAATGCTTGCTCTTAGCCAGCTCATCCCTAGCATCCTTTCTGAGCCACTCGAAGAAGGCGATAAGGCGGTTGTTCATAAACTTAGCTTTCTTAGAAGCACCGAGATAGTCAGCCTTGAAATTCGTGTTGTAGCAGCAGTAGAGTAAGAAATCAGTCAGATCAGGCACTACAGCCTCGGCTCCTTCAGCTTCGAGCAGGTCAACCACATAGTTGTTTGCTGCAGGCAGGAATTTGACGAGAATCTCACCGACCACGCCGACACGCGGCTTAACCTCATCTGTCATAGGCAGATTGTCGAAATCCCTTATGATTTCGCGGCACATCTTTTTGTATTTCTTGTGAGAGAGCATCTTTGTGTTGCCGACAAAGTCGATGACTCTCTTTTTCCACTTCTCATGGAGAGCATTGGCACTTCCCGGCTCTTTCTCATAAGGACGTACCCTGTAGAGACAGCGCATAAAGATATCGCCAAACTCAAGTGCATACAGTCCGTGCTGGATGAGGCTTGGAGTAAACTTAAAGCCCGGGTTTTTCTCGAGACCAACCATGTTGATTGAGATAACAGGCACATCAGGATATCCGGCTTTTTCAAGGGCTCTTCTGATAAAGCCGATGTAGTTTGTCGCACGGCATCCGCCACCGGTCTGTGAGATGAGGATGGCAGTGTGTGTCATATCATAGTTGCCTGATTTGACGGCTGCCATAATCTGTCCTACGACAATGAGTGAAGGGTAGCAGGCATCGTTGTTTACGAACTTAAGTCCCACATCCACACATTTCCTTGCAGGGATATCCGGTATGACCATATTGTAGCCGGCTGCCTTAAAGGCTGGCACGAGAAGGTCAAAGTGTATAGGTGACATCTGAGGGCAGATGATGGTGTAGTTGTCCTTTTTCATCTGCTCGGTGAATACAACACGCTCGTAGTTAGACGGTTTTAAGTCACGCTTTTCATGCTTGGTTTCCTTGACTCTTATGGCGGCAAGGAGCGAGCGGATACGGATTCTTGCTGCGCCCAGGTTGTTTACCTCGTCGATCTTCAGGCAGGTGTATATCTTGCCGGAGCCTGTCAGTATATCGTTTACGCAGTCGGTTGTGACAGCATCGAGACCACAGCCGAATGAGTTGAGCTGGATTAAGTCAAGGTCATCACGGGTCTTTACAAAGTTGGCTGCTGAGTACAGTCTGGTGTGGTACATCCACTGATCCATGACGATGAGAGGTCTCTCAAGCTCGCCCAGATGGGATACAGAATCCTCAGTCAGCACACAGATGCCATAGCTTGTGATGAGCTCAGGGATACCGTGGTTGATTTCCGGGTCCACATGGTACGGACGGCCTGCGAGCACGATTCCGCGACGTCCGGTGTCTTCCATGTAGTCGAGCACTTCCTCGCCCTTTCGCTGTATCTCAAGCCTTGTCATGGCAAGCTCCTTCCAGCCTGCGGCTACCGCATCACGAATCTGTGACTCAGGCAGATTGAAATCACCCTTTGAGAAGGTGGCAACGAGCTGCTGTGAGATAGTTTCCTCACTCTCAAATGACATAAACGGATTTATGAATTTAACCTCGCCTGAGGTAATCTCGTCCACGTTGTTTTTGATATTCTCAGAGTATGATGTGACAATAGGGCAGTTGTAGTGATTGTTTGCATCAGGAAACTCCTTGCGCTCATATGGCACTGCCGGGTAGAAAATAAAATCTACATTTTGTTTTATGAGCCAGCTTATATGACCATGTGTGAGCTTTGCAGGGTAGCACTCTGACTCACTTGGGATGGAGTCGATACCCATCTCATAAATCTTTCTGGTAGACTGTGGTGACAGCACTACAGAAAAGCCGAGACGTTTGAAAAATGTAGCCCAGAACGGATAGTTCTCGTACATATTCAAGGCTCTTGGGATGCCGACTGTACCATGTGGAGCATCCTTTGGGTCAAGTGGCTCATAGTCAAATATACGCTTGTTCTTGTATTCAAAAAGATTTGGTATGTTATCCTTGTTCTTCTCCTTGCCCAGACCCTTTTCACAGCGGTTTCCGGTGATGTACTGTCTGTTGTCGGAGAATTTGTTTATAGTTAAAAGACAGTGGTTTGTACAGCCCTGACAGCGTGCGAGCTTTGTGGTGTAGGTGAGCTCGTTTATCTGGTCGATTGTGAGCATTGTTGTCTTATAATCAGCCGTGTGGCGCTCACGTGCGATGAGTGCGGCACCAAAGGCACCCATGATACCTGCGATATCAGGCCTTGTGGCATGTACACCTGCTATTTTTTCAAAGCTTCTAAGAACGGCATCATTGTAGAATGTACCACCCTGGACTACGATATTTTCACCGAGGTCGCTTGCATCAGACAGCTTGATAACCTTGAAAAGTGCATTCTTTATTACTGAGTAGGCAAGTCCTGCTGATATATCTGCGACAGATGCGCCCTCCTTCTGGGCCTGCTTTACCTTTGAGTTCATGAAAACCGTACATCTGGTTCCAAGGTCGATAGGATTCTTTGCAAAAAGGGCTTCCTTCGCGAAATCCTGAACTGAGTAGTTTAAGGACTTTGCGAAGGTTTCAATAAATGAGCCGCAGCCTGAAGAGCAGGCCTCGTTGAGCTGTACTGAGTCGACTGTCTGGTTCTTTATCTTGATGCACTTCATGTCCTGTCCACCGATATCGAGGATACAGTCTACCTTTGGGTCGAAGAATGCTGCTGCGTAGTAGTGGGCTACAGTCTCAACTTCGCCGTCGTCCAATTTTAAAGCTGCCTTTAATAAAGCCTCTCCGTAGCCTGTAGAGCAGGAGTGTACGATGTGTGCATCATCAGGAAGCTTTGCGTAAATCTCCTGGATAGAACGGATGGCTGTCGCGAGAGGGCTTCCGTTGTTGTTGCTGTAGAATGAGTATAAAAGGTCTCCGTCCTCGCTTACGAGAGCGATTTTAGTGGTGGTTGAGCCTGCATCTATTCCGAGATAGCAGTTGCCCTTGTATGTAGAAAGGTCACCGGTCTTTACGTGATTGTTGCCGTGACGCGTTGTAAATTCATCGTAATCAGCCTGATCCTTAAAAAGAGGCTCCATACGTGCCACCTCAAATTCCATCTTTATGCCGTTTGAGAGGCGGTCGATTAAGGATGAGAGTGTGGTGACAGAGTTGTCTTTATAGTTTAATGCAGAGCCTATTGCTGCAAACAGATGAGAGTTCTCAGGAACGATAGTGTGCTCGTCATCAAGATTTAAGGTTCTGATAAATGCTGATTTAAGTTCTGACAAAAAGTGCAGAGGACCGCCAAGGAAAGCAACATGTCCCTTGATTGGCTTACCGCAGGCGAGACCGCTGATGGTCTGGTTTACCACGGCCTGAAAGATTGAAGCGGATAAATCCTCGCGTGTGGCTCCCTCATTGATGAGAGGCTGGATGTCTGTTTTTGCAAATACTCCACAGCGGGCTGCGATAGGGTAGATGGCCTTGTAGCTTTTTGCGTATTCATTTAGTCCTGTAGCGTCTGTCTGGATGAGAGAAGCCATCTGGTCGATAAATGAGCCTGTACCGCCGGCACATATGCCGTTCATACGCTGTTCCACGTTGCCGCCCTCAAAGTATATGATTTTGGCATCCTCGCCACCTAGCTCTATTGCCACATCGGTTTGTGGAGCATAGTGTGTGAGTGCGGTAGATACAGCTATAACCTCCTGTACGAATGGCACCTCAAGGTGCTTTGCAAGAGTGAGTCCGCCGGAGCCTGTTATCATAGGACAAACTGAAAGGTCACCTGTCTTGTCGTAGGCCTTTCTGATAAGGGACTCAAGTGTCTCCTGGATATTTGCAAAATGACGCTCATAATCGGAAAAGAGGATATTGTCATCGGCGTCAAGAAGTGCAATCTTGACGGTTGTTGAGCCGATATCAATACCCAACTTATGTAAGCTGTTATTTTCCATAGTGGTTCCTCCATAATGTATTACTTATATGTTTTTATATATCTTTCTTCTTATTAAAATATATAATAGTTCAATTTTCAAAACAGAGATTATTATACGACAGATATCGACAAATTACAATGACTATAATTATAAAGAATTTGTGAATAATTCGCTGTCTCGTTGACAAAGTATGATTTAACTATCATAATAAATTTTGTAATTAATCGCTGCCCTTTGCACTATAGTGTAAAAGGCAGCAATAATATGACAGGAGGATGCAGACGCGTGGTTTTATATTGCATCAAAACCATGTCTGCTAAAATGTATGAACTGGCTTAACAAACTAGAACAAAAATATGGAAGTAAAGCGATTCCGAATATCACTAGAATATTTATCGCTGCGAATCTGATAGGCAGTGTGCTGCTTTTGACAAAGGGAGATGTGGTACTTTATTATCTGCAGTTTTCAGCCTCTGCTATTTTGCACGGACAGGTATGGCGTCTTATAAGCTGGATTTTTGTGCCGAGCGGCAGCATATCATTTTTACAGCTTTTATTTATATTCTGTCTGTGGACGCTTGGAGACAGCATGGAGTCATATCTTGGCTCTTTTAGGATGAATGTGTACTTTTTCGGAGGCTTTTTGTTGTATGATATAGTAGGAATGCTTGTATTTGCAGTGACACATGTATCCATCAATCTGACTATGTACTATATACTTATAGCTATGTATCTGATGCTTGGTCTTTTGATGCCGGAGGCAGAGGTGAGGCTTTACTTTGTGCTTCCTATAAAGATGAAGTGGATGGTGCTTGTTTACTTCGTGATGTTTGCATATGATGTGTATACCTATATGAGCTTTGGATGGCAGATTGGATTGGCATACGGCTCAGAAATCGTACTTGCACTTATAAATCTGTTGGTATTCATTTATGGCTGTAAGCACAGGCTCTCATTCAGGCAGAATGTGCACCAGAAGAGGAGAAAGGCTCAGTTTAAGGCTCAGTTTTCAGAACCTCGCCCGGGCAGTGGCATCTCACGCCACAAGTGCTATATATGCGGCAGAACCGAATTGTCAAATCCTGAATTAACATTCAGATACTGCTCGAAGTGCACCGGCAACAAGGAATACTGTCAGGATCATCTGTTTACACATACGCACGTATAATATACATGTACTACTTTTTCTAATTCATTGACAAAGTAAACTGATGAATTTATAATGGACACAGTATTATTTTCGGAGGAACATTTATGGAGAACGAGGCAACAGTTTCGAAAAATTTTATTGAACAGATTATTGAGAAGGACTTGGCAGAGGGTCATTGCAAGACAGTAAAGACCAGATTCCCACCAGAGCCAAACGGTTATTTACACATCGGCCATGCGAAGTCTATTCTTTTAAACTATGGACTGGCAAAGAAGTATGACGGACAGTTCAATCTCAGGTTTGATGATACAAACCCTACCAAGGAGCGTCTGGAGTTTGTAGAGTCTATTGAGGCCGATGTTAAGTGGCTTGGTGCTGACTGGGCGGACAGGAAGTTTTTTGCATCCAATTACTTCGACAAGATGTATGAGTGTGCAGTAGGACTGATAAAGAAGGGAAAGGCATATGTATCTGACCTGACACCTGATGAGATAAGAGAGTATAGAGGTACACTCACAGAGGTCGGCAAGGAGGATCCATACTCAAAGAGAAGTGTTGAGGAAAACTTAGACCTTTTTGAGCGCATGAAAAACGGTGAGTTCGAGGATGGCACAAAGGTGCTTCGTGCGAGAATTGACATGAGCTCTTCAAATATCAATATGAGAGATCCGATTCTTTACCGTGTGGCTCATATGACACATCACAATACAGGTGATAAATGGTGTGTATATCCTATGTATGATTTTGCTCATCCTATAGAGGATGCTATCGAGGGTATCACACATTCTATATGTACTCTTGAGTTTGAAGACCACAGACCGCTTTATGACTGGGTGGTTATTGAATGTGGATTTAAGAATTCTCCTGAGGAGTCGCCAAAGCAGATTGAGTTTGCAAAGCTCTATCTGACTAATGTTGTAACAGGAAAGAGATATATCAAGCGTCTTGTGGAGGACGGCATCGTTGATGGCTGGGATGACCCGAGGCTTGTTTCTATAGCAGCACTCAGACGCAGGGGCTTCACACCGGAGTCTATCCAGAATTTTGTTGATCTGTGTGGGATATCAAAGGCTAACAGCTCTGTTGACTACGCTATGCTTGAGTACTGTATCCGAGAGGATTTAAAGGCTAAGCGCCCTCGTATGATGGCTGTGCTTGATCCGGTCAAGGTGATTATCGACAATTACCCTGAGGGACAGGTTGAGTATCTTGAAGTGGACAATAACGTGGAGAATCCTGAGCTTGGAAAGAGAAAGGTTCCTTTCACCAGAGAGCTTTATGTGGAGAGAGAGGACTTCATGGAGGAGCCACCGAAGAAGTATTTCCGTATGTTCCCTGGCAATGAGGTGCGTTTCATGAATGCTTATTTTGTGAAGTGCAATAGCTGTGTGAAGGACGAAAACGGCAATATTACAGAGATTCACTGTACATATGACCCGGCATCAAAGGGTGGCAACAGTCCTGATGGCAGAAAGGTCAAGGGAACTATCCACTGGGTTTCAGCCGAGTATGGAAAGCAGGTAACTGTACGTCTTTACGAGAATATCGTAAATGAGGAGCTTGGAGTGTACAATGAGGACGGAAGCTTAAATCTTAATCCAAATTCACTCACAGTGCTTGATAACTGTGTAGTGGAGCCGGAGCTTATGAATGCCAAGGCTTATGACAGCTTCCAGTTTGTCAGAAATGGTTTCTTCTGCGCGGATTGCAAGGACTCAAAGGATGGACAGCCTGTATTTAACAGAATCGTCTCATTAAAGAGCTCATTCAAGCTTCCGACAGCTAAATAGTTTTTGACTAAAATAAACAGAAGAGAACGAAATTATTAAAAAAATAAGAGATGTGAAATAATTGCTGTTATTTCACATCTCTTTTCTTTTATTTGTTGTAACAATTAATTATTTTTCTTGTTCTCAAGCTCAAGAAGCTTCATTGCACGCACCTTGAGTGGCAGACCAAACAGTGTGATGAAGCCGTCTGCATCATGGTGATCATATAAATCTCCTGTAGTAAAGCTTGCAAGAGACTCACTGTAGAGTGAATATGGTGAAGTAGTGCCGGCCTTGATGATATTACCTTTATATAATTTGAATTTAACCTCTCCGGTTACATATTCCTGTGTTGACTCTACGAAAGCCTGGATTGCTTCACGAAGTGGTGTGAACCATTTTCCTTCGTATACTACCTGAGCGAGCTTGTTGCCCATTTCTTTTTTGACCTCCATTGTAGCACGGTCAAGGCAGAGCTCCTCGAGCTGGTCATGTGCCTCCATGAGGATTGTTCCACCAGGAGTCTCATATACACCACGTGATTTCATACCTACTACACGGTTCTCAACGATATCGATGATGCCGATGCCGTGCTTGCCACCGAGACGGTTGAGCTCTCTGATGATGTCTGCTACCTTCATCTTTTTGCCGTTGACAGATGTAGGAACACCCTTCTCAAATGTCATTGTAACATACTCACCCTCGTCAGGAGCATGCTCAGGTGTGACACTTAATACGAGCAGATGGTCATAGTTTGGCTCCTGTGAAGGATCCTCAAGCTCAAGTCCCTCGTGGCTGATGTGCCAGAGGTTACGGTCACGGCTGTAGCTTGAATCTGTGCCGAACGGAAGGTCGATTCCGTGTGCCTTACAGTACTCGATCTCAGCCTCACGTGAATCCATTTTCCAGTTGTCCTGACGCCATGGAGCGATTACCTTGATATCAGGAGCGAGCGCCTTGATACCGAGCTCGAAACGGATCTGGTCGTTTCCTTTTCCTGTTGCACCGTGGCAGATGGCTACAGCGCCTTCTTTTCTTGCAATCTCTACAAGCTTCTTTGCGATGCCCGGTCTTGCCATTGCTGTTCCAAGGAGGTATTTGTGCTCATAAACTGCGCCGGCCTGTACACAAGGTACGATGTAGTCCTCACTGAACTCATCACAGATATCCTCTATGTAAAGCTTTGAAGCTCCGGATAATTTAGCTCTCTCATCGAGTCCGTCAAGCTCCTCTCCCTGTCCGCAGTTGATGCAGCAGCAGATTACGTCATAGTCATAAGTCTCTTTAAGCCATGGAATGATAGCAGTGGTATCAAGTCCGCCTGAATAAGCTAATACAACTTTGTCTTTCATAAGTGCGTGTCCTCTTTTCGTTTATTCTTTATGATGGTAACCATTAACTGCTTTTGTGTCTAAAAGCCTTGAATAATTACTTTAGAATAAATATATACCAGTTCTTTACATATTGCAAGTGAAAAAATATACATTATTCATGTATAATTATACATAATTTTGTATAATTTTTCTCTTTACGGATTGAAATTACTGTACTATATTATTATGTATGATGCGTCAGACCCATTTTATATGGTTATGCAGAAATACAATATGAAAAGAGGAAATACTATGATAAAGGCTGGTATTATTGGAGCCACCGGATATGCCGGAGCAGAGCTCGTGAGAATTTTGATGAATCATAAAGAGGTAGAGATTGCATGGTATGGCTCACGAAGCTATGTGGATGAGAATTATGCCGATATCTATGGAAATATGTTTCAGATAGTTGATGCAAAGTGCATGGATGACAATATGGAGGAGCTTGCAGAGTCTGTTGATGTGATTTTCACTGCGACCCCACAGGGCTTTTTGGCAGGCGTGCTCACTGAGGATATATTAAGTAAGGTAAAGATTGTCGATCTGTCAGCGGACTTCCGTATCAAGGATGTAGCCACATATGAGAAATGGTACAAGATTGAGCACAAGTCGCCACAGTTTATTGATGAGGCTGTATATGGTCTGTGTGAGATAAACAGAGACAAGGTCACAAAGGAGACAAGGCTTGTTGCAAATCCTGGCTGCTATACCACATGCTCCATCCTTACAGCTTATCCGCTTGTGAAGGAGGGACTTATTGATACAGATACACTTATTGTCGATGCAAAGTCAGGCACATCTGGCGCAGGACGTGGTGCAAAGACACCTAATCTGTTTTGTGAAGTAAATGAGAGCATGAAGGCATATGGCGTTGCCTCACACAGACATACCCCTGAGATAGAGGAACAGCTTGGATATGCGGCAGGAAAAGAAATCCTTATCAACTTTACTCCGCATCTTGTTCCGATGAACAGAGGAATCCTCGCTACAGAGTATGCGACACTTAAGAAAAAGCCTGACGGAACACTTCCTACATATGATGAGATTAAGGCAGTTTACGATAAGTATTATGCAAATGAGAAGTTTGTCAGAGTGCTCAAAAAAGGTGTCTGCCCTGAGACAAAGTGGGTTGAGGGCAGCAACTATGTGGATGTAAACTTTGTGATTGATGAGAGAACCGGCAGAATTATTATGATGGGTGCTCTTGACAATCTGGTAAAGGGTGCTGCAGGACAGGCGGTTCAGAATATGAATCTGTTATTTGGCTTCGATGAGGCAGAGGGACTCAATATGGTTCCTATGTTCCCGTAATAATTAATAATAGGAAAGTAATTATCGGAAAGATGCATTATAATGCTGATAGTTATATAAAAATATAAGGATGATTTAATAAAATGAGTAATGAGAATAAATATGAAATAAGGGTTATGACGATAGATGACTATGACGAGGTGTACAGCCTCTGGCAGACCATCCACGGCTTTGGAATCCGTTCTATTGACGACTCAAGAGAGGGAGTCCTTAGATTTCTTAAGAGAAATCCAACTACGAGTGTTGTAGCGGTAGAGGATGGAAAGATAGTTGGAGCGATACTCTGCGGACATGATGGCAGAAGAGGCTGCCTGTATCATGTATGCGTTGATGAGCATTACAGGAAGTGCGGCATCGGAAAGAGCATGGTGGTTGCCTGCATGAGAGCACTTCAGGCAGAGCATATCAACAAGGTGTCAATCATAGCCTTCAAGGTGAATGAGCTGGGAAACCACTTCTGGAAGGAAGAGGGATGGACATTCAGAGAAGACTTAAACTACTATGATTTCACACTTAACGAAGAAAATATAACAAGATTTAACAAATAAGGAGCAGTACAATGGCAGATAAGAACATGGAACAGGTAATGGAAAAGGCACAGGTGCTCATTGAGGCACTTCCATATATACAGAGATTTAACAGAAAGATTATTGTTGTAAAGTACGGCGGCTCTGCAATGGTTGATGAACAGCTTAAAAAGCAGGTGATCCAGGATGTCACACTTCTTAAGCTGGTCGGCTTCAAGCCTATCATCGTACACGGCGGAGGCAAGGAAATCAGCAAATGGGTAGGAAAGGTCGGCATGGAGCCTGTATTTGTAAACGGACTCAGAAAGACTGATGCCGATACAATGGAGATTGCCGAGATGGTACTGAATAAGGTAAACAAATCTCTCGTTACACTTGTTGAGGAGCTTGGTGTGCAGGCTGTCGGAGTGAGTGGCAAGGACGGAGGTCTCTTAAAGGTTAAGAAAAAGTATTCAAACGGAGAGGATATAGGCTTTGTCGGTGAAATCACTGATGTCAATCCAAAAATTCTTTATGACCTGCTCGAGAAGGATTTTCTTCCAATTGTGTGTCCAATCGGTCTTGATGACGAATACAATACATATAATATCAATGCAGATGATGCAGCATGTGCTATCGCCAGAGCAGTTTCAGCAGAAAAGCTTGCATTCCTCACAGATATCGAGGGTGTATACAAGGACCCTTCAGATAAGAATACTCTTATTTCAGAGCTTACAGTCTCAGATGCAAAGAAGCTTATAGGTGATGGCTTTATCGGCGGAGGCATGCTTCCTAAGCTCAACAACTGCATAGATGCTATCGATAACGGAGTTTCAAGAGTACATATTCTTGATGGACGTATCGCACACTGCTTACTGCTTGAGATATTCACAAACAGAGGAATCGGAACAGCTATTCTTGGAGATTCGGAGGAGAAATTTAACAATGAGCAATAATATGGATAAACAGTCATACATTGATGAGGCAGAAAAGGAACTGCTTCATACCTACAACAGATTTTCACTTGTACTCGACCACGGCGAGGGAGTACATCTTTATGATACAGACGGCAATGCATATCTGGACTTCGCTGCAGGAATAGCCGTATGTGCACTTGGATACAGCAATGAGCACCACAAGGAGGCATTAAAGGCACAGGTTGATAAGCTTTTACATACATCAAACCTCTACTACAATGCGCCTGTCATCGAGGCGGCAGACAAGGTGCTTAAGGCAAGCAAAATGGACCGTATTTTCTTTACCAACAGTGGTACAGAGGCTATTGAGGGAGCTATCAAGGCTGCAAAGAAATATGCCTTTACAAGAGACGGCCATGCAGGTCATGAGATAATTGCCATGAACCATTCCTTCCACGGAAGAAGCATCGGAGCGCTTTCTGTCACCGGCAATGCACATTATCAGGAGCCGTTTGAGCCACTTATGCCGGGCGTTAAATTTGCGGATTTCAATGATTTAGAGAGCGTTAAGGCTCAGGTGACAGACAAAACCTGCGCCATTATTATGGAAACTATTCAGGGTGAGGGCGGTATTTACCCGGCAAAGAAGGAGTTTATCGAGGGAGTGAGAGCTCTCTGTGATGAAAAGGATATTCTTCTTATCCTTGACGAGATACAGTGCGGCATGGGCAGAAGTGGCGAGATGTTCGCATGGCAGAACTATGATGTGAAGCCTGATATCATGACCTGTGCGAAGGCACTCGGCTGTGGCGTGCCGGTTGGTGCTTTTCTCATGACACAGAGGGTGGCAGACAAATCCCTTGCACCGGGCGACCATGGCACCACATACGGCGGCAATCCGTTCGTAGGAGCCGCAGTAAGTGCAGTGTTTGATGAGTTTAAGCGTCTTGATATAGTAAGCCATGTAAAGGAGGTTGCACCTTACCTGGAGAAGAAGCTTGATGAGCTTGTTGCAAAATTCGAATGTCTCACAGCCAGAAGGGGTATGGGACTCATGCAGGGCGTGGAGTGCAGCCTTCCTGTAGGAAAGGTCTCAGCAGAGGCTTTAAATCAAGGCCTTATAGTCATTACGGCAGGCAGCAATGTGCTCAGATTTGTGCCTCCTCTTGTTATCGAAAAGAGTGATGTTGACGAAATGATAGAAAAACTTGAAACAACACTTGTAATACTGTCAAAAAGTCTGTAAAATAAAGAGGACATCGATTTCTCCTTTGAGATTATGATATTAATCAAAGGAGACCATATGAAAAAAATAATATTATTAAGTGCGTTTATTTTAACAATAGCGTTTGGCCTTTGCGGCTGTAAAAAGGATGATGCCACAGTTCATTTTGCTTCTGAAACGGAGCAGACTGCTGTGGTTTCAAGTGATGTAAACAGACAGACTGCTGATTCCAAGGAGAAGAAAGCTTCATCCGATGGAGAACAGGAGCAGAAGGCAAAAGACACAGCAGATGACACTGATGAATCTACTGAGTGGTGCGTCTATATCTGTGGTCAGGTTGCCAATCCCGGTGTATACAGAGTAAAGCCGGGCGCGAGAGTTTGTGAGCTCGTTGATATGGCGGGAGGCATGCTGGAAACAGCTGACAAGAGCTTTTGGAATCTGGCATCAGAGCTGTATGATGGGCAGATGCTGTATTTCCCGACTGTAGAGGAGCTTAAGTCGGATCACATACCTGAGGGCACATATACCACCGGCATAGATGGCTCGCTGATGAAGGGCGGCGCTGAGGAGCATATAGGCGTAAAGGATGGCAAGCTCAATATCAATACCGCAACTGTCGAGCAGCTAATGGCTCTTTCCGGAATTGGTGAGAGCAAGGCAAAGAGTATTGTTGAAGATCGCGCTAAAAATGGATTGTTTTCTTCGATTGAGGATATCACGAGGGTGTCCGGCATTGGTGAAGCAATGTTTAATAAAATAAAAGATGATATAACAGTAAATTAGGAGTGTATAAATGGCAAAAAAAGTGCTGGTCGTTGACGACGAAAAGTTAATTGTAAAAGGAATACGTTTCAGTCTGCTGCAGGATGGCATGGAGGTAGACTGCGCATATGACGGTGAGGAGGCCTTAAATATGGCGAAGGCCAATTCATATGATATGATTCTTTTAGATGTCATGCTTCCAAAGATGGATGGCTTTGAGGTGTGTCAGGCAATAAGGGAGTTTTCTGATGTCCCGATTGTCATGCTCACTGCAAAGGGCGATGACATGGATAGAATTTTAGGACTTGAGTACGGCGCTGATGACTATATCACAAAGCCATTTAATATTCTTGAGGTAAAGGCCAGAATCAAGGCAATAATGCGGCGCACTTCACCGGAACGCGCACCACAGGTACAGTCATCTGTAATTGAAAAGGGTGATATCAAGCTCGACTGTGACAGCAGACGTCTGTTCATAAATGATAATGAAATCAATTTGACTGCAAGAGAGTTTGAGCTGCTCGAGATTCTGATCAAAAATGAAAATAAAGTGTACAGTAGGGAGAGCCTTTTAAAGATTGTATGGGGCGAGGATTATCCGGGTGACGTGCGTACGGTTGATGTGCATGTCAGACGTCTTCGTGAAAAGATTGAGGCAAATCCAAGCGAGCCGAAGTACGTTCATACCAAGTGGGGTGTGGGATATTACTACAACCAGAAGTAATACTTTCAGAAAGGTTCTAAAATGTTTAAGAGTAAAGTACATTTTGCATTTTATAAGAGTCTGAAATCCAGGCTGATTTTCATGATTTTTGTTCTCGTTCTGGTACCGGAGGTGGTGCTGTGCTTCGGCATACTTAACACCTACGAGTCCAGGGCGGTTTCAATCCGCGAAAGCGAAGTGCTTAGTCAGGCAAAGATTCTCGCAAACAAGATATCCACAAGTAAATACTTTGATGAGGATGGCGGTGACTTGAGCAATATTGATGCTCAGATTGACACTCTTACTACTATATATGAGGGCCGTGTGCTCATAGTTGACAAGCATTTTAAGATCATTAAGGATACTTACAATTTAGATGATGGCAATACTATTGTCTCAGAGGAGGTTATCAAGACCTTCTCTGCTTCAGAGATTACGAACTATGATTCTAAAAACCACTATATCGAGCTTTCTGTTCCGATAAGCAATCCAAACGACGAGGATTCAAAGATAGAGGGAGCACTTGTTGTAAGTGTGTCGACGGACAATATATCGCTAAATATGTCGTATCTGACACAGATTGCGGTGACGGTTGCCATTATCGCAGGTGCGGTGGTGCTCTTTTTTGGTGTGCTTGTGCTTTTGCACCTTTTTGTACCGATTAAGAAGCTTTCTGACGAGATATCAGACATTAAGGATGGCTTTGGAAAAGAGCAGCTGGATGTAGATGACTATGCGGAGACTGCTATAATAAGCAGGAATTTTAATGAGCTGATGAGCGGAATGAAGGTCATGGATGAGTCCAGACAGGAGTTTGTATCGAATGTGTCACATGAGCTCAAGACACCTCTTACTTCCATGAAGGTACTCGCAGATTCCATCAACAGCATGGGTGATGAGGCTCCGATTGAGATGTACAGGGAGTTCATGGGAGATATCACAAGCGAGATAGACAGAGAGACAAAGATAATAAATGACCTGTTATCACTGGTCAAGATGGATAAGTCGGCTGCCACGCTGAATATCGAGAGCGTTAATATCAATGATCTGCTCGAGCAGATTATGAAGAGACTTCAGCCGATTGCTGACAAGCAGCAGGTGGAGCTTGTGCTTGAGAGCTTCAGACCGGTAACTGCAGAGATAGATGAGGTGAAGCTGACGCTTGCTTTTACAAACCTCATTGAGAATGCAATCAAGTACAATGACAACGAGACCGGTGGCTATGTGCATGTATCCTTAAATGCGGACCATCAGTATTTCTATCTGAAGGTGGAGGATAACGGTATCGGTATACCGGAGGAGTCCTTAGAGCATATCTATGAGAGATTTTATCGCGTGGACAAGTCGCATTCGAGAGAGATTGGCGGTACAGGTCTGGGACTTGCCATTACAAGAAGCTCTATTCTTATGCATAGGGGAGCTATAAAGGCTCACAGTGTGATGGGAGAGGGCACTACATTTGATGTGCGTATACCGCTCAACTATATTGTATAGGAGGCTTGACGTGAAAAGAATAATTATATTCGTGCTCACTGCAGTAATTCTGCTCTCCATGGGCGGCTGCACAAAGAAAAAAGCAGACAATACGGTTGAGGTGTTTTGTCTGAATATGGATGTTACGAGCAGCGTGCCGGAGTCATATGTGCTTAGAAGCAAAAACTCAGATGTGGACAAGCAGGTGGATGAGCTTCTTGGAAGACTGCAGGATAAGCCTGAAGACTCAAGACTGCGCAAGGCAATTCCGGATGAGGTGTCTGTGAGAGGTCATGAGGAGAAAAACTATAACTGCACTGTGGATTTCAGCAAGGAGTATTATGACCTTACGGCTGCGCAGGAGGTGCTTTTGAGAGCTTCTGTAGTCCGCACGCTCACACAGCTGGATAGTATTTCATATGTGACATTTACCGTAAACAGTATTCCTCTTGTGGACTCGGATGATGAGATTGTCGGTAGCATGGGTGCTGATGATTTTGTTGAGAATCCGGGTGAGCAGATTAATACAAGTGTGAAGGAGACGCTCACGCTTTATTTTGCTGACAAGGATGGTACAGGGCTTGAGAAACAGACCAGAGTGATACATTACAGCTCAAATATAGCGCTTGAAAAGCTTGTTGTTGAGCAGCTTATTGAGGGGCCGAAGGGCTCTAAGCTCAAGGCAACTCTTCCGGGCACAACAAAGCTTATCAATGTGTCTGTGGCAGATAGAATATGCTATCTGAACTTTGACTCTTCGTTCAGAAATACTATTGACAATAAGCTGACAGAGGATGTGGTGCTGTATTCGATAGTTAATTCACTCACCTCACTTCCTACTGTGGACAAGGTACAGATCTCACTTGACGGTGAGAATGACGGCATGCTGCTTTATAATTACAAGCTAAGCGACATGTATGAGTTTAATAAGGATATAGTGGATTCTGATGATTCCACGGAAAAAACTGAAAAATAGAATAGATTGGATTAGGAGGAGAAGAGTATTAGTAAAAGACCGATGTTTTTATTTGCGTTGGTCTATACTGCAGGAACTGTTTCCGGTATGTATGGCAGGGACTTTGGGTTTTTGACCTTTGCCATACTGCTTGTGATTTTAATAGCTGAGTGTGTGGCGACTAAGGGCAGTTTTTCCGGTGTCAGGCGCATAGTTGTTTTGCTTATCCTGACATCGTCAGCTGTTTTTGCCACAGCACAATTCAGATACGCTTCAGTGGATGAAAACCGTGACAGCTATATGCAGTATATGACAGATGAAAAATCTGTCATCGTCTGGGGGAAGATTTATAAAACTGAATACAAGTATTTCTCATACAGGTATTATATGACGGACTGCGTAGTGCAGCCCGGGTATGGCAAGGCTTTTGGCAGAAAAATATCTTGTGGTGATGTCGTGGTATATTGTGACAGCAAAAGCGCACATCTGGGCGATTATATGAAAGCCTGTGGCAAGATATGCTTGTTTAAGTCTGCAACCAATGAGGGAGAGTTTGACAGAGCGCGCTTTTATCGCTCACAGGGAATTGATTTCTCGGTGAATGCAGACAGTATTAAGACAAGCGCCGGTAAACATGCATGGTATTACCACAGACTTGAAAAACTTCGTGATACGCTGTCGGCTTCACTTCTTGAGGTGACTGATGAGACAACGGCAGGAGTGCTTTCGTCCATGCTGCTTGGAGACAAGTCGTATCTGGATGATGAGATAAAGGATTTATACCAGGTCAGTGGTATTTCACATATACTGGCTATTTCCGGACTTCATATTTCTATAGTTGGCATGGCCTTTTACAAGCTTCTCAGAAAAAGAAGGGTGAGCTATACAGCGGCATTTGTCTGTTCTGCGGCACTTATACTAAGTTATGCTGTTATGACAGGAAATGCCGTGTCCACAAGGCGTGCCGTGGGAATGTTCATACTTACAATGCTTGCGGCAGCTTTAGGCAGATGCACAGATATGCTCAATTCTCTTGGCATCATGGTCATTTACCTGCTGTGGGACAATCCTATGGTTTTGGGATATGCCGGATTTGTGTTCTCGGTAGGGGCAATACTTGCTATAGGTATTGTGACGCCTGTGATGAGTGCTCCTAAGGGCGGGAAATTCTGGGCATCAGTATCCATACAGCTTCCGATGCTTCCAGTTGTGGCTATGAACTATTATGAGCTGCCTCTTTTTGCGGTGTTTGTAAATCTCATTGTGATACCGGCTTTACCTGTCGTATTTATTTCGGGTCTGCTTGCGTCTGCCGCAGGTTGCTTTGGCGTGATGCCCGGCAAACTGCTAGTGTTTCCTGCATTTGCGGTGTTAAAGCTCTATGAGGTGCTGTGCGGTCTTGTTATGAAGCTTCCGGGGGCGTCGGTTATCACAGGAGCTCCTGATGGATACAGGATTTTCCTTTTTTATGCTGTTATGAGTGGCTTTTTGGTGGCATTTTCGCTTAAAAAACGTGCCACAGAGTGTGGCTTAAAAGAAAAAAGCCAAATCCTTTATAGTGTCCAAAGAGTGGTGTGCACAGCAGTCCTGCTTGCAATTTTGCTTGTGAAGCCAAAAACTGCTGCGCAGCTTGATATACTTGATGTGGGGCAGGGAGATGGCATATTTTACTGCTTTGAGTCAGGCACATGCATCTTTATTGATGGAGGAAGCTCTGACCGAAAACAGCTTGGCGAGAATGTGATTATGCCGTTTCTTAAGTATAACGGCATACAGAGTATATCATACTGGTTTGTTTCACATGCAGACAGTGATCATATAAGCGGATTGTCTGAGGTGATAGACAGCGGGTATACTATAGAGCATATAGTTGTGGCAGAAGCAGCGGCTAAAGAGGAAGCTATGGAGGAACTGCTTTTTAAAGCTAAGGAAGCAGGAATTGATATATGCCTTATGTCAAAGGGAGATTCGATTGAGATAAATGATGCATCAGGTTCGCGCGGTACTGCAAATGAAGAAGCTGATGGCATCATGTGCCTGTATCCGGGGCCTTCGGATACTGCCTTAGACAGAAACGATATGTGTCTTGTGCTGAAGCTCACGGATGGCAGGTTTAGTGGTATTTTCGGCGGAGATATATCATCTGAGGTAGAAAAGAAGCTTGTTAATGAGTATGGAGATGAGCTTTCTGTGGATTTTTACAAGGCAAATCATCATGGCTCCAAGTATTCAAGCTCTGCAGACTGGATTGAGGCTTTAAGCCCAAGGTGGGCTGCAGTATCATGCGCGGCAGAGAACCGCTATGGACATCCGGCAGATGAAGCCATGGATAGGCTTATAGATGCAAAGTGCCGAATTTTATACACAATGCAAAGTGGTCAGATTAAGTATAAAGAGAGTACTATATATGAAAACAATAGACAATGATATAAAAGCAGGAGATTTCAAAAAGGTTTATCTGCTGTATGGACAGGAGAGATACCTCATAAAACAGTACAGGGACAAGCTGATAAAGGCTATGGTAAGTGAGGGCGACAGCATGAACTTTTCATCGTTTGAGGGCGATGGAATCAACCAGAAGGAGATAATTGACCTGGCGGAGACACTCCCGTTTTTTGCGGATAAAAGAGTGATTCTTATAGAGGATTCAGGCATTTTTTCAAAGGCAGGCGATGAACTTGGAGAGTATTTAAAGGATTCACCTGAGAGCACGCACTTTATATTTGTTGAGGAGAGCGTTGATAAGCGCTCAAAGCTTTATAAGGCGGCAGCCAAGTGCGGTAATCCTGTGGAGTTCAAGGAACAGACGGATGAGACACTTGCCAGATGGATAGGAATGAGGATTAGAAAAGATGGAAAGGGCATGAGTCAGGCTGCCTACAACAGCTTTATAGAAAAAACCGGCACAGATATGGAAAATATCGACAAGGAGCTTGAGAAGCTGCTGTGCTACTGCATGGACAAGGACGTGATTGAGCTTTCGGATGTTGAGGCTGTAACGACAGAGCAGATCACAAACAAGGTGTTTGAGATGGTCGATGCGATTGCATCACACAAACAAAAGCGTGCGCTTGAGCTGTATTACGATCTGCTGGCACTTAAAGAGCCGGCCATGCGTATTATGTATCTTATATCGCGCCAGTTCAATATACTGATGAATGTGAAAGCCATGACAAATAAGGGCTTTGGAAACAAGGATATAGCATCAAAGGCCGGATGTCCGGAGTGGGCGGTGCGCAAATATCAGGCGCAGTGCAGGGCATATTCACTGGATGATTTAAAGAGGGCTGTGAGAGACGGTGTGGCATATGAGGAGGCTGTGAAGACCGGCAGGATGAATGACCAGATGGCTGTGGAGCTTTTTATAGTGCAGTACTCTGCAGATATGACCGGCACTCATGCGACAGGCAGTAAATGATATAACGCAAATATACAAAAAAGCAAATAAAAAACCCATCGGTATGACGGCACCGATGGGTTTTTATTTATTGTTATATAGTAATTAAGCTAATCCGTTAACAAGCTTTGTTAAACGAGATACTTTTCTGGCTGCGTTGTTCTTGTGGAAGATACCCTTTGAACCAGCGCTTGCGATAGCAGAAGTTGCATCCTTTAATGCAGCCTCAGCAGCAACCTTATCATTTGCAGCTACAGCAGCCTCAACCTTCTTGATTGCTGTCTTAACTCCTGATTTGATTGCTTTATTTCTTGCAGCCTTAGTTTCTGTTACTAAAATTCTCTTTTTTGCTGATTTAATGTTAGCCAACTCGTACACCTCCAAATATTTAATATAATGTATGCCAAAACAGACACGGACGCTTTGGCACAAACATACTAGAATATAATATGTCAACCTTTCTGCTCTGTCAATACATATTTTGAAAAAAATTGCAAAAAATTAACATATATATGATTTTGGAATATCATACAGGGGAGGTGTATTGATTTGTCGGCTGATAAATGGTGTGCAAGAACTGATCTGGCGCTTGAGACGCAGGAGAGCCTTAAAAAGGCAAACACAGATATGAGAGGTGTGAATTTCTCTGAAAAAAAGCTGGATAATGGAATCATAGTCAGTGTAGTGACAATTGACTCAGAAAATGCAGTCAGGGCTACAGGCCGTCCTAAAGGAAAATATGTGACAATTGAGGCTGCTATGCTGTCCGAGGGAGATGAGGAGTGCTGTCAGGCTGTGACAAGGGAGCTTTCAAGAGAGCTTAAGAGCTTTGTAAAGGCTGTCTGTGACAAGCGTATATATGCGGCGCTTGTTGTCGGGCTTGGAAACAGAAATGTAACTCCTGATGCGCTTGGGCCAAGATGCGTTGACAGATTGTTTATCACCCGCCATATAGTAAAGGAATATGGCAGGTATGCGTTTAGCAACGAGAATGTAAACAGTGTGTGCGGCCTGGTGCCGGGCGTGATGGCCCAGACAGGCATGGAGTGCCTTGAGATAATAAAGGGTGTGGTGGGCGAGGTGAAGCCTGATTTTGTTGTGACAATTGATGCGCTTGCGGCACGCAGCACAAAGAGGTTGGGCTGTACCATACAGCTGACGGATACAGGCATAGTGCCCGGAAGCGGGGTAGGAAACCACAGGGACGGTATTAACCATGGCAATCTCGGAGTGCCTGTTATCGCAATTGGTATTCCGACAGTCATTGATGCGGTGACTATTGTTTCAGATGCGGTAAATGCCAGCCGGGAGAACACCGCAAAGCTCATATCGCCTAAGTTAAACGGCATGTTTGTGACGCCAAAGGATATTGACGAGACGGTTAAGAGACTGGCAGGGCTTTTGTCTGAGGGCATAAATATGGCTTTTTCAAACGATGAATATGATGACTATAGTGAATAATTTTATTGCTTCGAATATCATTAGAGCCAGCCGCATAAGCTTTATGTAGCAGGGGCTGCCTGATGCTTTAGATGGGAGATGATATTGTGAAGAAGAAAATGATTGTGCTTATAGCATTTATATATATTGCGTCTATGCTGTTTTGCGGTGATGGTGTGGGAAAGAAGTTAGTGGAAGAAAAATTTCCGCACCTTACATATTCTGACAAGGAGTGTGATGATTCAAAAAAGAAGGAGCTGCGTATTGTGGAGGATGAGGATACAGCAGGAGGTATTCTCTCATATGAGGAGCTTGCTGCGATGGAAAATGAAAATGCAAGTGTCAGGAACAATATGCTGCCGGATACCGACCAACTGGCATTTGTTGATGAAGCTGAAAAAAACGGTGAGCTAGCAGAACTTGAGGAGCAGCAGAACGTGAAAATGCCGCAGGTAGATATGAGCTTTGACAATCTGGTAAAAAACTATTATCAGGTGGACAAGACTACATATATTGGAGCCGATGAGCTATGTGAGGAGGTTTTGCTTGGGCGTGATATGTCTATAGAAAAGTCAGGCAACGGTCCTGATATACTCATATACCATACACATTCGCAGGAGGGGTACAGTGATTCCCTTGATACATCAGAGACAGAGACCGTAGTTGGAGTGGGTGACAGGCTTGAATCACTTTTGAGTGAAAAATACGGCTACAATGTGCTGCATCACAAGGGGCAGTATGATGTGAATGACCGCGACCATGCGTATTCCAATTCACTTCCTGAGATTACAGAGATTATTGAGAAAAATCCGTCTATAAAGGTGGTTATTGACCTGCACAGGGATGGAGTGGCTGAGACTACAAGGCTTGCTGCCACAATAGATGGAAAGCCTATGGCACAGATTATGTTTTTTAACGGGCTGTGCCGCACTGCTGCAAGGGGACCGATTAATAGTCTGCCCAATGAGTATCTGGGGGATAATCTGGCGTTTTCATTTCAGCTGCAGCTCATGGCAAATGAGTATTATCCGGGGCTTGCAAGGCGCATATACTTAAAGGGATACAGATATAATATGCATCTGTGTCCGAAATCACTGCTCGTGGAGGTGGGAGCGCAGACAAATACCAAGGAGGAGGCATACAATGCAATGGAACCACTTGCAGATATACTTGATAAAGTGTTAAAATGATATAGACTTTATTTCACAAATCTGATAAACTTTGATGAGTTATTGAAAGCATTAGGAGGACATATGTCAATAGATCAGAGCAAAATCCGCAATTTTTGTATTATTGCCCATATTGATCACGGTAAATCTACACTCGCGGACAGAATTATAGAAAAAACAGGCACACTTACCAGCAGGGAAATGCAGGCTCAGGTGCTCGACAATATGGATTTAGAGAGAGAGCGTGGTATCACAATCAAGTCTCAGGCAGTCCGTATTATATATAACGCAAAGGATGGCGAAGAGTATATTTTTAATCTGATAGATACACCGGGACACGTGGATTTTAACTATGAGGTATCAAGGAGTCTTGCGGCATGTGACGGAGCTATACTTGTAGTGGATGCGGCCCAGGGCGTTGAGGCACAGACACTTGCAAATGTTTACCTTGCACTGGATCATGACCTGGATGTATTTCCTGTTATAAATAAGGTGGATCTGCCGAGTGCGCGCCCGGATGAGGTGGCACAGGAGATTGAGGATGTTATCGGTATCGAAGCTATGGATGCACCGCGTATTTCCGCAAAGACAGGACTCAATATAGAGGATGTGCTGGAGCAGATTGTAAAAAAGATTCCGGCACCAACAGGCGATAAAGATGCACCGCTTAAGGCACTTATATTTGATGCAACATATGATTCTTATAAGGGAGTCATTATTTTCTGCCGACTGAGAGAGGGCTCTGTAAAGGTAGGAGACACAATAAAGATGATGGCTACAGGTGCATCTGATGTGGTTACAGAGGTGGGTTATTTTGGCGCAGGCCAGTTTATACCATGCGATGAGCTTTCGGCCGGTATGGTTGGATACATTGCGGCCAGCATCAAAAATGTCAGGGATACACGCGTGGGTGATACAGTTACACTCGTTGACAGACCGTGCGATGAGGCACTCCCGGGCTATAAGAAGGTCAACCCTATGGTTTACTGTGGTCTTTATCCTGCGGACAGTGCTAAGTATCCTGATTTAAGGGATGCGCTTGAAAAGCTGCAGGTCAATGACGCTTCATTACAGTTTGAGCCTGAGACCTCTCTGGCACTTGGCTTTGGCTTCAGATGCGGATTCCTTGGACTTTTACATCTGGAAATTATTCAGGAGAGACTGGAGAGAGAGTTTGATCTGGATCTCGTTACCACTGCACCTAGTGTTATTTACAAGATTCACAAGACAAGCGGTGAGGTGATAGATCTGACCAATCCTTCAAATATGCCGGATCCGTCAGAGATTGAGTATATGGAGGAGCCATACGTATCTGCAGAGATTATGGTCACAAGTGACTATGTCGGTGCGATTATGAAGCTGTGCCAGGAGAGACGAGGAGTCTATATCAGCATGGAGTATATCGAAAAAACACGAGCTCTCATAAAGTACGACTTGCCATTAAATGAGATTATCTATGATTTCTTTGATGCTTTAAAGTCACGCTCGAGGGGATATGCTTCGTTTGACTATGAGATGAAGGATTATGAGCGCTCAGAGCTTGTCAAGCTTGATATCTTAATCAATAAGGAAATGGTCGATGCACTTTCATTTATCGTATTCAAGGAGAGTGCATACGAAAGAGGCCGTAAGATGTGTGAGAAGCTTAAGGGTGAGATACCAAGGCATCTGTTTGAGATACCTATTCAGGCAGCAGTCGGTGGTAAGATTATAGCAAGAGAGACGGTTAAAGCGCTTCGAAAGGATGTACTTGCCAAGTGCTACGGTGGTGATATTTCACGTAAGAAGAAGCTGCTTGAGAAGCAGAAGGAAGGAAAGAAGAGGATGCGCCAGGTGGGCAATGTAGAGATACCACAGGAGGCATTCATGAGTGTGCTTAAGCTGGATGAGGAGTAATCGCACATATGAAGAATCTTGAGATTTATATTCATATACCATTTTGTGTGAGAAAATGTGAATATTGTGATTTTTTATCATTTCCAGCAGACGATGATGCAAAGCTTCGTTATGTCAAGGGGCTTATGGCGGAAATGATATTTTACGGCCCGCTTATGAAGAACTATCAGGTGTCATCTGTCTATATCGGAGGAGGTACACCAAGCTCTATAGATGAGCAGTGGATTGCTGCTTTGATGGAGGGTGTGTTTGACTGCTTTAATGTGCTGCCTGATGCTGAGATATCCATAGAGTGCAATCCCGGTACGCTTAGCAGGGAAAAGCTTTTAGCATACAAGGATGCGGGAATCAACCGCCTGTCCATAGGACTGCAGTCGGCAAATAATGATGAGCTTAAGCGGCTCGGGCGTATACATACCTTTGAACAGTTTGTGACGAATTACGAGGTGGCCAGAAACGTGGGCTTTAAAAATATCAATGTAGATTTGATGTATGGTCTGCCGGAACAGTCAGCGTCACAGTATATGGCGACAGTAAACAAGATTATAAGGCTTCATCCGGATCATATATCGGCGTATTCTCTTATAGTGGAAAAGGGTACTCCTTTCTATGAAAAGTACAAGTTTGACATGGTGCGCCAGGAGGCGGGCATGGGAACGGAGTTTCTGCCTGACGAGGACGAGTTATATGATATGGAAAAGGCGGGACAGAAGGCGTTTATGGATGCCGGCTACAGGCAGTATGAGACATCTAACTATGCTAAAAGAGGTATGGAGTGCCGCCATAATATAGGCTACTGGACCAGAGCTGACTATTTAGGACTTGGAATAGGGGCGGCATCGCTTATATCAAATGTCAGATATACCAATACATCCGATATGGATGAATATCTGTCGCGCTGCCGTCATATACATGATGTGGGTGATGATATATTTAAGGCCAATCTGCATGTGGCAGCTGATGTTATAGACAAAAAGGAACAGATGGAGGAGTTTATGTTTCTTGGACTTCGTATGAATGAGGGGGTCACAAGAGAAGCCTTTGAGAGGGCATTTGGTATTTCGATAGATGCAATCTACAAGGATACGATAGACAGCTTGAAAAAACAGGAGCTGCTCGTGGTAAAGGACGGGCATATCTATTTATCGGAGAGAGGAAAGGATGTAGCCAATTACGTTATGGCACAGTTTTTGAGGGATTAACGGAGTACAAATTATGGATATGACTTTTAAGCTTCAGGTGTTTGAGGGACCGCTTGATCTGCTTTTATACCTGATAGAGAAAAATAAAGTAAATATTTATGATATCCCGATTGTCGAGATTACAGCGCAGTACATGGAGTATGTGGACCAGATGAAAAAGGATAACCTGGACACGCTCAGCGAGTTTCTCGTGATGGCAGCTACGCTCCTCGACATAAAGTCAAAGATGCTTCTCCCAAAGAAAGAGGAGGAAGAGCAGGAGCAGGAAGATCCAAGAGCAGAGCTTGTGCAGCAGCTGCTTGAGTACAAGATGTACAAGTGCATGGCAAATGAGCTTAAGGATCGCCAGCTGGATGCCGGCAAGGTGTGGTATAAGAAGAAGGACATACCTGATGAGGTTCTTGCATATGAGGAGCCTGTTAATCTTGAGGAGCTTGTCGGAGATATACGGCTTTCTGATTTAAACAGAATCTTTCAAAGTATAATGAAGAGACAGGAAGAAAAGATAGATAAGGTCCGCTCGAAGTTTGGAAAGATTGAAAAGGAAGAGGTCTCCTTAGAGGAAAAGATGGAATATCTGACAGACTATGCTGCCTCACACAAGCACTTCAGCTTCAGAGGGCTGCTTACTGCATCGTCAAGCAAAGTGGAAGTCATAGTTACATTTCTTGCAATACTGGAGCTTATGAAGACCGGCAAATTAACTATCGTTCAGGAGCATATTTTTGATGATATCCGGATTGAGTCAAGGATTGCTGCATAAAGAGGGTTTGATGATATATGAATTATAAAGCTGCAATAGAGGCTATTTTATTTACCATGGGAGAATCCGTGGAGCTTGGAAGGATAGCCGATGCAATACAATTAAATGAAAAAGAAACAAAAAAGCTGCTTGACGAGCTGATCAAGGAGTATAGAAGCTCTTCAAATATAGGTATGAATATCATAGAGCTTGATGGGGCTTATCAGATGTGTACAAAGCCACAGATGTATGAATATCTCATCCGCATTGCAAAGCAGCCTAAGAAGAGGGTGCTTACGGATGTGCTTTTAGAGACTCTTTCAATCATAGCGTACAAGCAGCCTGTAACAAAGGCTGAAATAGAAAAAATCAGAGGTGTGTCAAGTGAACATGCCATAAGCAAGCTTGTCGAGTACAATCTGGTGCAGGAGCTTGGAAGGCTTGATGCTCCGGGAAGGCCGCTTTTGTTTGGAACCACAGAGGAATTTCTAAGGAGCTTTGGGGTTTCGTCTATCGACGAGCTGCCGGTATTAAGCCCTGTGCAGGTTGAGGAGTTTAAGCAGGAGGCAGAGGAAGAGATGCACGTGAAGCTTGATGTGTAGTGCAGGTGTATTGCGTAAGCTGCCATTTCATATAATATGGACATGCAAATAATCATATATATTACCGATGGAGGTAATTATATGATTATTTTTTTAAAAAAATATAAGTCGAAAATAGCTTTAATAGTTTTCATTTGTGTGTTGGTTTGTACTGTCAGCTGTTTGCTTGGTTTTAAGTCGCTGGAAAAGCAAAAAATGCCCGGTTTGGAAAAGAAAAGTGTGTTTATGGCAGCGGAAATGGGCGGTGAAATGGCGGCTGAAAATACAGACAAAGCCGTAAATGAGCCAAAGCTTCATGCTGTTTCAGCGGCATTATATGATGCGGATGACGAGACGTTTATATATGGCAGAAATATGAGAGACAGCATGGCAAATGCCAGCACCACGAAGCTTCTTACGTGTATTGTGGCACTTGAAAAAGCTGATATAAATGATACTGTTACGATTTCACAAAATGCCGCATCACAGCCTGCGGTCAAGCTTGGACTTGTGGCCGGGAATAGCTATAATATGAAGGATTTACTCTATGGCATGATGCTTGAGTCGTTCAATGACTGTGCCTATGCGATTGCGGAACATGTGGGCGGCTCGACGGAGGGCTTTGCAAAGCTTATGAATGAAAAAGCAAATGAGATAGGGTGCCTCGGCACGTATTTTATTACACCAAACGGGCTGGATGCTGAGAATGATATAAGCTTTCACCACTCCACAGCGGGAGATTTGTGTGTTATAATGTCTTATTGTGCGTGGAAATCACCAAAATCAACACAGTTTCTTGAGATAACACAGACTATGCAGTACACATTTGAGACAAAGGAAGGTCAGATGGTTTTTAGCAATCACAACAGGCTCCTTACGGAGACGGACTACTGCATATCGGGAAAGACCGGCTTTACCACAAAGGCAGGCTACTGTTATGTCGCAGCAGTTGAAAAGGATGGAAGGAGAATGTGCCTTTCTCTCTTGGGCTGTGGGTGGCCAAACAATAAAAACTATAAGTGGGCTGATGCAAAGAGTCTGGTGGAGTATGCGGTTTCAGATGCTGCCGAAGATTCTTACTGTGATGCTGCTTGTGTAACAACACAACAGACCGGTGATACACAGACAACGGATAAGCAGGCGGCTGACAGAGACATAACTGATAAACAGGCAGCAGGAAAAGAAACTCCGGCGGTAAAAAAAGAGGATAGAAACACAATTGACTTAAAATATATAGAAAACAACAAGAAGAATAAGAAAATTTGCAAGAATTTTCTCAAGAATTTTACAATTAATATAGGAAATTTTTTCTAAACAAAAAATAAGGTTAAAAATTTAACAAATTAGTTGAAAAAAATTTAGAAATAGTCTATTATCATACTAGCGAAAAATTTTATTTTTTTATAGATGGAGGATATAAAATGAGTAGTAACAATCAAAGCTTGGCAATGCAGCGTATTGCTAAGTTAGTCGACGAGAACAGTTTCATGGAAATTGGTTCTCTTGTGACAGCTCGCAGTACAGATTTTAACCTTACTGCAGCAAAAGCTCCTTCAGATGGTGTTATTATCGGACACGGTCTGATTGATGGAAATCTTGTATTTATCTATAGCCAGGATGCAACAGTTCTTAACGGAACAATCGGCGAGATGCATGCAAAGAAAATTGCTTCTGTATATGATATGGCCATGAAAATGGGCGCACCTGTTATCGGATTTATCGATTGCGGTGGTATCAGACTTCAGGAGTCAGTTGATGCATTAGACGGATTTGGTCTTATTTACGCCAAGGAAGTTGCAGCAAGTGGCGTTATTCCACAGATTTGTGGTGTATTCGGTAACTGCGGTGGCGGACTTTCTGTCGTACCGGCTCTTTGTGATTTCGCTTATATCGAAGAGTCTAAGGGCAGAATGTTTGTTAATACTCCTGATGCAATAGAGGGTAACCGCGTTGAGAAATGCGATACAGCAGCAGCTTCATTCCAGAGTGAGAACAATGGATGTATAGACGGAATCGGTTCAGAGGATGATATTATCGCTGATATCAGAGCTCTTGTCAGCATGCTTCCGCTCAACAACGAGGGAGATGTATACACAGACTCATGTGAGGATGATCTCAACAGAGCATGTAACAGCATGGCTGATATGAAGGCTGATCCAAGATTCCTCTTATCAGAGCTTTCTGATGATCATGTATTCTTTGAGACAAAGAAAGACTTTGCCAAGAATATGGTAACAGGCTTTGTTAAATTAAACGGCATGACAGTCGGTGCAGTTGCAAACTGCAGCACAGTATATGATGCTGAGGGCAAGAAGGCAGAGGAGTTTGCACTTTCTCTTACTGCAAAGGGCTGCAACAAGGCAGCTGAGTTTGTATCATTCTGTGATGCTTTCTCAATTCCTGTACTTACACTTACAAATGTAAACGGATTCAAGAACTGCATGTGCTCTGAGAAGAAGCTTGCAAAGGCTCTTGCCAGAATGACATACGCATTCTCAAGTGCAACATGTCCAAAGGTTAACCTGATTACAGGCGAGGCTTATGGAAGCGCATATGTTGCAATGAACTCTAAGTCAATCGGAGCTGATATGGTTTATGCATACCCTGATGCAAAGATTGGTATGATGGATTCAAAGATTGCAGCTGAGATTATGTATCCGGGCGCTGATGCAAAGGAAATTGATGAGAAGGCAGCTGATTACGAGAAGCTTCAGTCTTCTGTTTCATCAGCAGCAGCCAGAGGATATGTAGACCTCATCATTGATCCGGCTGACACAAGAAAATATCTTGTAGGTGCTTTTGAGATGCTTTACACCAAATATGTAGATGCACCAGAGAAGAAACACGGAACTAAATAATAGAAAGGCGCATTTTGTTATGAAGAAAAAAATAACATATATCCTTAGCCTTCTTATGATTGTATGTATGCTTGGAGCATGTGGCTCTGACAATGCCGAAAAGACATATGGCGGATACACAACAGACGAGCTTCATACTGAGGCAACAGACAGCCTTAGCAACATCCAGAACTACATTGCACTCGTAGATAGTTGTGGCGGTTATGACAGCTATGAGAAGAGTGTCAAGGGAGTTGAGGAGAAGACAGGCATGACAGAGGGTGAGGTTGTTTACAACACACTCGGACAGTCGGGAGCAAGCGTTTCAATGAAAAATATCGACGCTGAGCTTGATGCCGTTTCATCATGGCTTGATCTGGTTGACAAATACGGAGACGTAAAGGATGCAACTGATGGCAAGGATTTTACAGTAACTAAGTCAGGTGGTACACTCACTACCGACATGACACTTACATTTGGCAAGCAGGATGTAACATACGAATTAGTATATGATTCGGTTACCATGGAGGTAACAGGTATCTCACTTACTCCTGTTCAGACAATGGGACAGAAGCTTGCTAAGGCAGGACAGAACACAGTAATTTCAATGAGTATTGTATTCTGTGTACTTATTCTTATCTCTCTTATCATTTACTGCTTCAAGTTTATTGCTCTTATCGGCAATAAGCCAAAGAAGGCAGAAGCTAAGAGCGAGCCTGAAAAGAAAGAGGCTGTTGTTGCAGCAGCGCCTGCTACAGACCTTACAGATGATACAGAGCTTGTAGCTGTTATCTCAGCAGCTATAGCAGCAAGCGAGGGTACTACAACAGAGGGCTTTGTAGTCCGTTCAATCAATAGAAGATAATTTAGGAGGACATTTGAGATGAAAAACTATACAATTACCGTTAACGGAAATGTTTACGATGTTACAGTAGAAGAGACAGGAAGCACACCTAGCACAGCAAGCGCACCTAGAAGAGCTGCAGCACCTGCTGCCGCTGCACCAAAGGCTGCTGCACCTGCAGGAGCAGGAAGCATCAAGGTTGAGGCCGGAGCTGCCGGAAAGGTATTTAAGCTCGAGGCTAAGGTTGGCGATGCAGTAAAGAAGGGTGATACACTTCTTATTCTTGAGATCATGAAGATGGAGACACCTGTTGTTGCACCACAGGATGGAACAGTAGCAAGCATTGATGTTGCTGTTGGTGATTCAGTAGAGTCAGGTGCATTACTTGCAACATTAAACTAATTCCAGGAGGTAAACTAATTTGAGTTACGTAGGTGAAACACTTTCAAACCTCCTACATCAGACTGCCTTTTTTAATCTGTCAGTCGGAAACTATGTTATGATTGCCGTAGCATGTGTATTCCTGTTTTTGGCTATTAAAAAAGGATTTGAGCCTTTACTTTTAGTACCTATTGCTTTTGGTATGCTCCTTGTTAATATCTATCCTGATATTATTGTAAGTCCTGAGCACTCAAGCAATGGAGTAGGTGGTTTACTTTATTATTTCTATACACTTGATGAGTGGTCAATTCTTCCTTCACTGATTTTCCTCGGTGTCGGAGCTATGACAGACTTTGGTCCGCTTATCGCAAACCCTATCAGCTTCTTACTCGGAGCTGCAGCACAGTTTGGTATTTTCGGAGCTTATTTCCTTGCAATCCTTCTCGGATTTAATGACAAGGCAGCAGCAGCCGTATCTATCATCGGTGGAGCTGACGGACCTACATCTATTTTCCTTGCCGGAAAATTAGGTCAGACAGGTCTGATGGGACCTATCGCCGTGGCAGCGTACTCGTACATGGCATTAGTACCTATCATCCAGCCGCCAATTATGAAATTATTTACTACAAAGAAAGAGCGTGCGATCAAGATGCAGAACCTTCGTCCTGTAAGCAAGCTTGAGAGAATTCTCTTCCCTGTAGTAGTTACTATCGTTGTTTGTACACTGCTTCCAACTACAGCACCACTCGTTGGTATGCTCATGCTTGGAAACCTTTTCCGTGAGTCTGGTGTAGTACGTCAGCTTCAGGAGACAGCAAGCAATGCCCTTATGTACATTGTAGTTATCTTACTCGGTACATCAGTAGGTGCTTCTACAAGCGCAGAGTCATTCCTTAATATGAGCACAATCAAGATCGTTATCCTTGGTCTTATTGCATTCATGGTGGGAACTGCTGCCGGAGTACTTTTTGGAAAGCTTTTATGCTTCTTTACAAAAGGCAAGATCAATCCACTTATCGGTTCAGCCGGTGTATCCGCTGTTCCTATGGCTGCCCGTGTATCTCAGAAGGTCGGTGCAGAAGAGGATCCAACAAACTTCCTTCTTATGCATGCTATGGGACCTAACGTAGCCGGTGTTATTGGAACTGCCGTAGCGGCCGGATGCTTCATGGCTATATTCGGTATTTAGATTTAATTAAGGAGGATTAATCATGTCAGAAGTGGTAAAGAAACCATTAAAAATAACAGAAACTGTTCTTCGTGATGCACATCAGTCACTGATTGCAACCAGAATGACAACAGAGCAGATGCTTCCAATCGTTGACAAAATGGACAAGGTTGGATACAACGCAGTAGAGTGCTGGGGTGGTGCAACATTCGATGCCTGCCTTAGATTCTTAAAGGAAGATCCATGGGATCGTCTCAGAAAATTAAGAGACGGCTTCAAAAATACAAAGCTCCAAATGCTTTTCCGTGGACAGAATATCTTAGGATATCGTCCATATGCAGATGATGTTGTTGAGTATTTCGTACAGAAGTCAATCGCAAACGGAATCGATATCATCCGTATTTTCGACTGCTTAAATGATATCAGAAACTTACAGACAGCAGTTACAGCATGTAACAAGGAAAAGGGACATGCCCAGGTAGCTCTTTCATACACACTTGGAGATGCTTACACACTTGACTACTGGATGGATATGGCAAAGAGAGTTGAGGACATGGGTGCTGACTCACTTTGTATCAAGGATATGGCCGGTCTTTTAGTTCCTGCAAAGGCTACAGAGCTTGTTCAGGCTTTAAAGGATTCTACAAGCCTTCCTGTCGAGCTTCATACACATTACACATCAGGTGTTGCTTCAATGACATACATGAAGGCTGTTGAGGCCGGAGTTGATATCATTGACACAGCTATGTCTCCATTCGCTCTTGGAACAAGCCAGCCTGCAACAGAGGTTATGGTTGAGGCATTCAAGGGCACAGAGTTTGATACAGGTCTTGATCTTAATCTCTTAAGTGAGATTGCTGATTACTTCAGACCAATGAGAGAGGAAGCTTTAGCTTCAGGTCTCATGAACCCAAAGGTACTCGGAGTAAATATCAATACTCTCCGTTATCAGGTTCCTGGAGGAATGCTTTCAAACCTTATCTCACAGCTCAAGGAGCAGGGCAAAGAGGACAAGTACGAGGAGGTTCTCGCAGAGGTACCTCGTGTGCGTAAAGACCTCGGTGAGCCACCACTTGTAACTCCATCTTCACAGATCGTTGGTACACAGGCTGTATTTAACGTTCTCATGGGCGAGAGATACAAGGTTGCTACTAAGGAGACTAAGGATATCCTTCTTGGTAAGTATGGTCAGACAGTTAAGCCTTTCAACCCAGAGGTTGTTGACAAGGTTCTTGGTGATGATAAGAAGAATGCCATCACATGTCGTCCGGCAGATCTTCTCGAGCCTGAGCTTGACAAGATTGAGGCTGAGATGAAGCAGTGGAAACAGCAGGATGAGGATGTTCTTTCTTATGCTCTCTTCCCACAGGTTGCTACTGATTTCTTCAAGTACAGACAGGCACAGCAGACAGGTGTTGATGCAAAGGCCGCTGATACTGAGAATAAGGCTTATCCTGTATAGTATTTAAAAATATAATTCATGCTTTTGAATTTCAAACAGGTCCGGCTTTGCCGGGCCTGTTTTTTATATTGTGTGGATAGGGGAACTTACGAGTCTATTCTATGGCAAAAATAAAAAATATAAATTCGCTCTTTCATATAGAGGAAAAAAGTGATAATATTTTAAGGTATGAAAAAATCGCTGCAGGTCACACAAATGTGTGAAGCACAGCCATAAACGGGAAAGCTCAGGAGTATATGATGTCAAATACTAACGACTTACTTAACAGGATAAATGCTAAATACAGTACGATGAGCAAGGGGCACAAGCTGCTTGCTACATACATAACTGATAATTATGATAAGGCTGTCTTTCTGACAGCGGCTAAGATGGGCGAGACGGTAGGAATTTCTGAGTCTACGGTTGTCAGGTTCGCTACATCGCTCGGATATAAGGGATATCCCGATTTTCAGAAGGCGCTCGAGGAGCTTGTAAGGAACAAGCTCAATTCGGTTCAGCGAATGGAGGTCACATATGGGCGTATCAGCCAGTCACAGATTCTTGAGACTGTACTGCAGTCTGATCGTGACAAGATTAAGACCACTCTGGAAAAAATTGATGCGGATGCATTTGACCTGGCGGTAGATACTATTTTACAGTCAAGGAAAATTTATATTGTCGGAATCAGAAGCTGTGCACCTCTTGCAAGCTTTCTTGCATTTTATATGAATCTGATGTTTGAGGATGTGTGTCTGCTTACGACAAACAGCTCGAGCGAGCTTTTTGAGCAGATGGTGCGTATTGGCAAGGATGATGTGATTATCGGCATCAGCTTTCCGCGTTACTCTATGCGTACTCTTAAGGCGTTAGAATTTGCCAACAACAGGAGTGCAAAGGTTATCACTATCACAGACAGCATTCATTCACCGATGAATCTGTATTCTTCATGCAATCTGATTGCCGACAGTGATATGGCCTCTATAGTTGATTCACTTGTTGCTCCGCTTTCTGTCATCAATGCCCTGATTGTGGCTCTTTGCATGAAAAAGCAGAGTATTGTCGCAAAGACACTGACAGAGCTTGAGGATATATGGAATGAGTATCAGGTGTACGAGAATGATGAGATTGATTACATTGATGACTCTATAAAGGTACATTACGCAAAGCTGGGGGATTCACAGGATGAGTAAGAATATTATTGTGGTAGGAGGCGGAGCCGCCGGAATGCTTGCAGCATATTTTGCTGCAGACGCAGGAAATAAGGTTACGCTTCTTGAAAAAAATGAGAAACTTGGGAAGAAAATATATATAACCGGAAAAGGCAGATGCAATCTGACCAATGCGTGCGATGTTGAGGAGCTTTTTTTAAATGTAAAGAGCAACAGTAAGTTTTTGTACAGCGCTTTTTATGGCTTTGACAACAGCAGGGTGATTGATTTTTTTGAGAGTCATGGCATGCCTGTAAAGGTGGAACGTGGCAATCGTGTATTTCCGGTATCTGATAAGTCGTCGGATGTGATTTTTGCTTTACAGAGAGCTTTGAAGGAAAAGAAAGTGGAGGTATTGCTTCATACGGAGGTATCGAAGCTGTGCTATGATAAAATCACTGATACAAAGGCACATGAAGAAGTTGCTGATAAAACAACTGAATTAAAAATAACAGGTGTCATATTAAAGGATGGCACCACAATGGCTGCTGATGCAGTTATTGTGGCCACAGGAGGACTTTCATATCCGTCTACAGGCTCTACAGGTGACGGCTACAAAATGGCAGAAAGCGCAGGTCATACTGTGACAGAGTGCACACCGTCGCTTGTGCCATTTAATGTAAAGGAAGAGTGGGTAAAGAGTCTTCAGGGGCTTTCACTTAGAAATACGGCTATTTCCATATATAGTGGCAAAAAGAAGCTGTATGAGGATTTTGGAGAGATGCTTTTTACGCATTTCGGGGTCAGCGGCCCTATGATTTTGTCTGCGAGTGCATCAATTAAGCAAAGCCTTATTAAGCAGCCTCTTGACATGTATATTGATTTGAAGCCGGCTCTCACACAGGAGGCATTGGACAAGAGGATTCTCAGGGAGTTTGAGGAGGCAAAAAACAAGCAGTTTAAGAATTCGATAAACAAGCTTTTGCCTGCAAAAATGATTCCGGTGATAATTGAGCTTTCAGGCATTGACCCGGATAAGAAGGTCAATGAGATATCGAAAGAGGAAAGAAACAGACTTCTTATGCTTTTTAAGAAGCTGCCTGTCACTCTTAATGGTCCAAGAGGATATAATGAAGCTATTATCACAAAGGGAGGCATAAAGGTGAAGGAAATTAATCCATCCACTATGGAGTCGAAGCTTGTGAATGGCCTCTACTTTGCCGGCGAGGTGCTGGATCTGGATGCATATACGGGAGGTTTCAATCTGCAGATAGCATGGTCCACCGGATATCTGGCAGGAACAAGTGCAGCGGTTTGATGATTTGGAAAACTATTTTGAGACACTTATAATAACAGTTATTTATGCACATAGTGAATTGGGCAGCTGGGATTTTAATAAAAATGATGAACAATTATATTTTAAGGAGAAATTATGAGATACAATATAGCAATTGACGGACCGGCAGGAGCCGGAAAAAGCACTATAGCAAAGAGACTTGCAAAGGAACTTGGCGCAATTTATGTCGATACAGGTGCCATGTACCGTGCCATGGCATACTATTTTATCCAAAAGGGTGTGGACAAGGATGATATTGACACCATCACGAAGCTATGTAAGGATGTTGAGGTTTCTATCAGCTATGAAAACGGTGAACAGCAGGTTATCTTAAATGGTGAGAATATCACAGGCTTTATAAGACAGGAGGCTGTCGGCAATATGGCATCAGCTACCAGTGTCTATCCTGTAGTAAGAGAAAAGCTTGTTGAGCTTCAAAGACAGCTCGCTGCCAGAGAGAATGTGGTGATGGACGGAAGAGATATAGGAACTGTTGTGCTTCCTGATGCTAATGTCAAGATATTTTTAACAGCAAGCTCTAAAGTACGTGCAAAGAGACGCTTCGATGAGCTTACTGCAAAGGGTGAGAAATGCGATATTGATGCAATCGAGAAGGATATTATAGAGAGAGACCACAGGGATATGACAAGAGAGACATCACCTTTGAAGCAGGCGGATGATGCTGTGCTGCTTGATTCGTCTGATATGACAATCGATGAGGTGGTAGATAGAATGAAACAGCTTGTGAAAGAGGCATAGCGTATGGGAGAGCTTACTATCGCAAAGAGTGCAGGCTTTTGTTTTGGAGTGACGAGAGCAGTAAATATGGTCTATGAGGCAATTGAAAAGGAAAATGTGCCTATATACACCTATGGCCCGATTATTCACAATGATGAGGTCGTAAAGGATATGGAAAAAAATGGCGTAACCGTCATAAACGATCTCGATGAGCTTTCTTCTCATGAAAAGGGTGTAATGATTATCCGTTCACACGGTATAAGCAAGGCTGAGTATGACAGGATAAAAAACTGTGGCTTTGAGGTGCTTAATGCAACCTGTCCTTTCGTATCAAAAATTCACAGATATGTGGAGGATTACAGCTCAAAGGGCTATGATATTATAATTGTCGGCAGTCCAAAGCACCCTGAGGTGTGTGGAATAAAGGGGTGGGCAGACGAAAAATGCCATGTAACCATAATAAATTCGCCTGAGGATGCCGAAAATTACATGAAAAATAGTACAAAAAAACTATGCATAGTGTCACAAACGACATTTAACTACAATAAATTTCAAGATATAGTTGAAATTATTGCAAAAAAAGGTTATGATATAACTGTTTTAAATACAATCTGTAATGCTACAGAGGTCAGACAGACCGAAGCAAGAAAGGTAGCACAGTGCTCAGATGTCATGATTGTCATAGGCGACAGGCACAGCTCCAATACACAGAAGCTATTTGAAATATGTAAAAACGAATGCAAAAATACTTACTATATACAGACAAGTGACGAAATGGATTATACACAAATCAGGTCCAACAATAACGTAGGTATTACAGCAGGGGCTTCAACCCCAAATAATATCATTGAGGAGGTTTCAAAGAATGTCAGAAATGAGCTTTGAACAAATGCTGGAAGAATCTTTTAAAACTATAAGAAATGGAGAAGTGGTAGAAGGTACCGTTATTGATGTTAAACCTGACGAGATTTTCTTAAATATTGGATACAAATCAGACGGAATTATTACTAGAAACGAGTACACAAATGAGCCGAACGTAGATCTTACTACTGTTGTAAAGGTTGGCGACAAGATGGAAGCCAAGGTAGTTAAGCTTAACGATGGCGAGGGCCAGGTTATCCTTTCTTACAAGCGCCTTCAGGCAGAGAAGGGCAGCAAGCGTCTTGAGGAGGCTTTTGAGAACCAGGAAGTATTAAAGGCAAAAGTTACACAGGTATTAGCCGGTGGTGTATGTGTCAGTGTTGATGAGACAAGAGTATTCATCCCTGCAAGCCTTGTATCAGATACTTATGAGAAGGATCTCAACAAGTTCAAGGATCAGGAGATTGAGTTTATCATCACAGAGTTCGATCCAAGAAAGAGACGTATTATCGGAAACAGAAAGGTATTACTCGTTGAGCAGAAGGCTAAACAGCAGGAAGAGCTTCTTGCAAATCTTCATGTTGGCGATGTAATCGAAGGAACAGTTAAGAATGTTACAGATTTCGGTGCATTCATCGATCTTGGCGGAGTAGACGGATTACTTCATATCTCAGAGATGTCTTGGGGCAGAGTAGAGAACCCTAAGAAGGTATTCACTGTTGGACAGACTGTAAGAGTATTTGTTAAGAACATCAATGGTTCTAAGATTGCTCTTTCAATGAAGTTTGATGATGAGAATCCATGGAATGGTGCAACAGAGAAATTTGCTCCTGGCAATATCGTAAAGGGCAAAGTAGCCAGAATGACAGATTTTGGTGCATTCATCGAGCTTGCGCCTGGTGTTGACGCACTTCTTCATGTTTCACAGATTTCAAAGGATCATGTTGAGAAGCCATCAGATGTTCTCAAGATTGGTCAGGAGGTTGAGGCTAAGGTTGTTGAGTTCAATGAGGACGATAAGAAAATCAGCTTAAGCATGAAGGCTCTTCTTGATTCAGAGGATGATGGAGCAGATGTTGCAGATGTAAATATTGACGAGGTTGCTTCTGATAACGAGTAGTTTTTGATTTTAAAGCTGTCATATATAATTATATGACAGCTTTTATTTGTATCGAGTGGCACATATTGGAGAATTTCAGGAAGCCATGATATCTTATCAGAGATTAAACAGATGGTCTGTTATGTGTTTTACATATGACAGTACCATCTGTTTTGAATTTATAAAATCGTCAGTCAGCAGGAAATAGCTGTACTTATCCTTTATATCGAATCGAAACTCGGGCTTCATGAAGTCAGAGTACTGTCTGATGAAGGTACCGGTTTTGCGCACATAGCAGTTGTACGCTTTGCATTTTTCGCGGTATTCGTGGTCGACATATGCTGCGACACTCTTGTGTATGGCCATGTCCTCCTTTGGCAGATAGTAGTAGTTTTTGTAATCGCTGTAGAAATGGCGCATTTCCCCCTCGAATATCTCTGCACGCACGTAGCTTTTTGTAGTGCCGATGGTCAGATAGATATCATTGTCATGGAAGCTTACAGATTTTGGAACGGAGAATTTATTTTCAAATGATATGATAAGCTCATTCATCAGACTGCCGTCGTAAGCTGTATATGGGTTTACGGATACACCGGTGATATCTGCAATGTCATGTATGCATTCTTTATACGAAAGTATACTAAGGAGCTTTGTCATGCCAAGGACATCCTCGTAGTTGTGTGTCAAAAGCAGGGATAGCTTTTCGTTGTCCTTTTGGGCAAGATATTCATAATAAACGTTTATGAGCTCGCCACCGGAATATTTATCCTCCCTATCTATACCAAGAAATGCTTCGATGCTTTTTTGCTTGTAGTTTTCGAGGCACAAAAGAGGCTTTATCGGGGAAAGCTCCTTAAAGATATCGAGTATCTGCACATTACAGAAGGGGTCATCCTGCTTATATTTCTTGTATTTATTCTTTAAAAATGGTATATCAAAACCGACACCATTGAAGGATATGATAGTGCTGCAACCGGACAGACTTCCTGCGAAGGCTTCAATTACAGCTGCTTCGTCATCGACAGATTCGGCAAAATACTGGTCTATTACAATACGATTTTTAATGCGCCTTGCACAGCCTATCATGTAGACAATCGCTTTCACCGGTGAAAAGCCTGTTGTCTCAATATCAAAGAACATTGTGTTTTCTTTAAATATGCTGTCTGAAAAATTATCGGTTTTTATGTAAATTTCTTCATTGTGAAATATTTTCATTTTTGATTCCTGCCTTGAATATCATTTGTATAAACATTATAACATAAAGTATTAAAAAAAGTACATAATATACTATTTAACTAAAAATCATAAGTGGTATAATAGGAACAGTAATGTGCAATAGCATTTCCACGTTATTAATCTAAAAGAAAGAGGGGCACAAAAATGGGTCATAAAACGTTTATTGGCGGTGTTCATCCATATGATGGCAAAGAGCTGTCTAAGGATTCACCAATTAAAGAAGTTTTGCCCAAGGGCGACATGGTATATCCGGTTTCGCAGCATATCGGCGCACCGGCTAAGCCTGTTGTTGCCGTAGGTGACACTGTGTTGAAGGGACAGATGATAGCAGAGGCCGGTGGCTTTGTTTCATCACCTATCTATTCATCAGTGTCAGGAAAAGTTAAGGCTATTGAGAAGCGACGTGTGGCGGTCGGCGATATGGTTGACAGTATTGTTATCGAAAATGATGGCATGTTTACTGAGACAACATATAAGAGCGTCGAGGATGTCACTGCGCTTTCAAAGGAAGAAATCATCGAGAAGGTCAAGAATGCGGGAGTTGTCGGCATGGGCGGTGCCGGTTTCCCTACACATGTAAAGCTTTCTCCAAAGGAGCCGGACAAGATTGAGTATATTATCGCAAACTGCGCTGAGTGTGAGCCTTACCTCACATCTGACTACAGACGTATGCTTGAGAATCCTGAGGAATTAATTGGCGGCATGAAGATCATACTTCAGCTTTTTGACAATGCAAAGGGTATCCTTGGTATAGAGGATAATAAGCCTGACTGTATCGAAAAGCTCACAGAGCTCACGAAGGATGAGCCACGTATTGAGGTTTGTCCGCTTATGACAAAGTACCCACAGGGTGGTGAGAGACAGCTCATCTATGCTACAACAGGCAGAGCCATCAATTCTAAGATGCTCCCTGCTGATGCAGGCTGTATCGTTGATAATGTAGAGACAATCATTGCTGTCTACAATGCTGTAAAGAATGGACAGCCAGTCCTTAAGCGTATTTCAACAGTTACAGGAGATGCTGTGAAGAATCCTTCCAATATTTTATATAGCATCGGTACCTCATATCAGGAGCTGGTTGATGCTGCAGGTGGCTTTAAGAGCCAGCCGGAGAAGATTATATCAGGCGGTCCTATGATGGGATTTGCCATGTTTAGTCTTGATATCCCTACTACAAAGACCTCTTCATCAATACTGTGCTTCACACATGATGAGGTGGCAGCATTTGAGCCACAGGCCTGCATTAACTGCGGTCGTTGCGTGGAGGCATGTCCTGAGCAGCTCATTCCAAGCCGTCTTGCGAAGTTTGGTTTGCGTGGACAGATGGATGAGTTTGAGAAGTGGCACGGACTTGAGTGTATTGAGTGTGGAAGCTGTACATTTGCATGTCCGTCAAGGAGACAGGTGGCTCAGCCTATTAAGACAATGAAGAAGCTTGTTCTCGCTGAAAAGAGAAAACAGGCCAGCAAAAAATAAAGAAAGAGGTGGATTAAAGTGAGTGATTTATATCATGTTTCATCATCACCACATGTACGTGCCAAGGATTCCACTGACAGAATAATGCTTTATGTCATTATAGCATTACTCCCGGCAAGTCTTTTTGGTATTTACAATTTTGGATTTAGAGCACTTTTTATCATTCTGCTTACCATCGCATCGTGTGTGGCATCAGAATGGGTGTTTGACTACATAGTTAAGAAAAAGAGCACAATTACCGACCTTAGTGCGGTTGTTACAGGACTGCTTTTAGCACTAAACCTTCCGGTTTCACTTCCATGGTGGGAGGCTGTACTCGGTGGAGTATTTGCAATCATCATTGTCAAGTGTATTTTCGGAGGACTCGGACAGAACTTTATGAACCCGGCACTTGGTGGAAGATGCTTCCTTCTCATCGCATTTGCGGCTGATATGACTAATTTCAATGTCACAAGAAACGGTGTGGATGTATACTCAGGAGCAACACCACTTGCGCTCATCAAAAATGAGGGACTTTCAAGTGTCAATGTAAGGGATATGCTTATAGGAAATACTGCAGGAACTATTGGTGAGACATCAGTTATAGCTATTTTAATAGGTGCTATCATCATGATTTTACTTGGAGTCATTGATTTAAAGATTCCTGCATCTTACATTATTACATTTGCCGTTTTCATGTTCCTTTTCGGAGCACAGCAATTTGATATCAACTATGTTGTTGCAGAGCTCTGCGGTGGTGGACTGATGCTCGGTGCATTTTTCATGGCGACCGATTATGTCACAAGCCCGATTACGCCGATGGGCAAGATAATATTCGGTATCTGCTGTGGTATATTGACAGGAGTATTCCGTTGCTTCGGTGCCAATGCAGAGGGAGTTTCCTTTGCTATCATCTTAAGCAACTGCCTTGTTCCTATTATTGAGAAGGTTTCTATCCCAAGAGCCTTTGGTATGGTAAAGGAGGCAAAGAAGAATGAATAAACGTATTGTACATGACGCTTTGATTTTAACTGCCTTTACTCTGGTGCTTGGTTTTATTCTTGCCCTGGTTCAGGGAATCACGGCAGAGCCTATCGACAAGGCCAATAAAGCAGCAGCACAGAAAGCATATCAGGCAGTATTTTCGGATGCAAAATCATTTGAAAAATATGATTATGATGCCGATGAAGCTGATAAGCTTGTATCTGATGCGGGCTACAAGGATACAATCGATGATATTGAGACTGCCCTTGATTCAAACAAGGAGACATTAGGCTATGTCATCACAGTTACAGCCAAGGATGGTAGCCAGGGAAGTATCACATTCTCTGTAGGTATCAAGAATGATGGTACTGTAAACGGCTACTCGATCACAAGCATCAGTGAGACTCCGGGACTTGGAATGAAGGCCGAGGAGGCTGATTTCTACAAGCAGTTTGAGAACAAGAAAGTAGACAAGTTCGACGTTGTAAAGGCCACACCTTCAAAGGATGATGAGATTGAGGCCATCACAGGCTCAACAATCACATCAAAGGCTATGGCCAACGGCTGCAACGCAGCTATTACTTACTTCCAGAATAAATTACAGGGAGGTGCCAACTAATGAACAAATATGTAGAGCGTTTATATAATGGTATCATTAAGGAAAATCCTACCTTTGTACTTATGCTTGGTATGTGTCCTACACTGGCTGTTACATCCAGTGCCATAAACGGACTTGGAATGGGACTTTCCACCACGGTGGTACTTATATGTTCAAACCTTTTGATTTCACTTTTCAGAAAAGTGATTCCTAACGGAGTGCGTATGCCGGCATATATCGTCATAGTTGCATCTCTTGTTACAGTAGTACAGTTTTTAATGCAGGCTTATCTGCCTAGCCTTTCAGCAGCACTTGGTGTATACATCCCACTTATCGTGGTTAACTGTATTATCCTCGGACGTGCCGAGAGCTATGCTTCAAAGAATCCGCCTGTAGAGTCTATCTTTGATGGAATGGGAATGGGACTTGGATTTACCATGGGTCTTACAATCATCGGACTTATCCGTGAAATCTTAGGTGCAGGAACATTCTTCAACATCAAGATTTTCGGTGACTGGTTTACACCAATCACAATCTTTATCATGGCACCGGGAGCCTTCCTCGTACTTGGTTTCCTTGTTGCAGGCATGAATATCATCCGTAAAAAGATGGAAGCAAAGGGTACACCTCTTGCAGAGCCGGCAGGCTGCCTTTCAGGAGATTGTGCACATTGTGGAGCATCATGTCCATCAGCAAAAGCAGCACAGGCCGCTGTTGCGCCTAACACTGCAGAAGGAGGGGATAAATAATGGGTACATTAGGTCATTTACTGCTCATTGCAGTAGCATATGCAATAGTTAACAACGTAGTACTTAGCCAGTTCCTTGGTATCTGTCCTTTCCTCGGCGTATCAAAGAACACAAAAACTGCTGCAGGAATGGGTGGTGCGGTAATTTTCGTTATCACAATCGCCACATTCGTTACACAGCTTATTTACAATTTTATACTGTATCCGCTTAATCTGTCATATTTGCAGACTATCGTGTTCATTCTTGTAATTGCAGCACTTGTTCAGTTTGTAGAGATGTTCTTAAAGAAACAGATGCCTCCTCTATACAAGGCACTCGGTGTGTATCTGCCTCTTATCACAACAAACTGTGCCGTACTCGGTGTAGCACTTAACAGTGTAACAAAGGGCTACAATATCTTAGAGAGTGTAGTTTACGGCTTTGCCACAGCTTTTGGTTTCTTTATTGCCATCGTGCTTATGGCAGGTGTTCGTGAGAAGATTGAGTATAATGATATTCCAAAGCCTTTCCAGGGAACAGCCATCGTGCTTCTTACAGCATGTCTTATGGCTATCGCCTTTATGGGATTCTCAGGAATGGTTTCTGTATAGGATTGGAGGAAAAGTGATATGAATGTTACTGCGATTATTATTGCAGCTTTAGTTGTTGGAGCTGTCGGTATAATTCTTGGATTTTTCCTCGGTATTTCAGGAGAAAAATTCAAAGTAGAGGTTGACCCGAGAGAGGAAGCAATACTTGAGGTGCTTCCGGGCAACAACTGTGGTGGCTGTGGATATGCCGGATGCTCCGGACTTGCTGCTGCCATCGCAAAGGGAGAGGCACCGGTAGGACAGTGTCCTGTTGGTGGAGACCCTGTTGCGGCAAAGGTCAGCGAGATTATGGGTGTAAAGGTTGAGGCCGGAGTAAAGAAAGTCGCATTTGTTAAGTGCGCCGGCACCTGTGATAAAGCAAATACAGACTATGACTACACAGGAGTAGAGGATTGTGTTGCTATGTCATTTGTACCGGGCGGCGGACCTAAGTCATGTAATTATGGCTGTCTCGGCTATGGAAGCTGTGTGAAGGCATGTCCTTTTGATTCAATCCATGTGGTTGACGGAGTGGCATGTGTCAATCCGCTTACATGCAAGGCCTGCGGCAAGTGTGTAGAGGCTTGTCCAAAGCACCTCATCGAGCTTATTCCATATGACACAAAGCACGTTGTAAAGTGCAGCTCAAAGGACAAGGGCAAGGATGTCATGAAAGCATGCTCGGTGGGCTGTATCGGCTGTCATCTGTGCGAGAAGAACTGTCCGTCAGATGCTGTCCATGTAGTAGACAATGTAGCTTATATTGATCAGGAGAAATGTACAGGCTGCGGAATCTGCGCAGAGAAGTGTCCAAAGAAGATTATTTTATAATGCATAAAAGCTGTCACATATCATTATGATGTGTGGCAGCTTTTTTATAAGCTTGCAGCTATTCTTTGCTTACGTTATATTCATCTGATGTCGTGATAATACTATAATCATCTGTCACAAATATTGCCTCAACACCGGAAAGGGAATTGATAAGCTCCTTTGCTTTATCAATGCCAAGAGCAAAGCATGTGGTGCTTAAGGCATCTCCGTCGCAGGAGGAGTCGCTTATGATGGTGACAGAGTATAGATTATTTTTGACAGGATAGCCGGTTGTGGTGTCCAGTATATGGTGATATAGCTTGCCGTCTACTCTGTAGTACCGCTCGTAGATACCTGAGGTGACGACGGATTTGTCCTTGATTTTGACGGTACATATTGGCTCACCGCTCTCGTCGAAGGGCTTTTGTATGCCGACTGTATAATCATTTCCGTCGGATTTTTCACCGACAGTGAGGACATTGCCACCCAGGTTTATGATGCCTGAGGTAATTTTTTTGGACTGTAAATAAGCCTTCATCTTATCAGCGATAAAGCCCTTTGCGATTCCACCAAGGTCAAGCTTTGCTTTTGAATCGGTTAGCATCACATCGTTTCCGTTAATCTGTATATTGCGGTAATTTACATGTGACAGCTCGCTTTGTATCTGCGCATCAGACGGAACGACTGATGCATCCACCTCATTATCTTTAGAGTCGGTATTTTCAGCTATTTCGGAAAAATTCCACAAATCAGACAGCTTTCCTATAGTGATATCAAACCTGCCGTCACTTGTGTCGCCGTATTCGATGCCTTTTTTGATAAGCTCAAGCGTATCATTGCTTACGGTGACATATTCTTTGCCGGCAGCGTCATTTATTTTGCTCACCTCTGAGTAACTAACTGTGTTTGACAGCATATCCTCATATTTCTTTGCCATATCAAAGCAGTCGTCTATGTATTTCTCGTCGGTAGTGCCATAAAGCGTAATCTGTATTATCGTGTCAAAGTAGAAGCCCTGTTTTGAAACCTTCTGCTGAGCCTTGGGCTTTAATTCACATGCAGACAGGCTTCCTGTTATTGTGGCAAGCGCCAAAAGGACAGGGACAAGGTGTTTTAGTTTATTTTTCATAATGCATCCTTTATTAATTTCCTAGTTGTAAATTATTTATAGTTAAAGCTTAAAATATAACTTTGCGTCCGGGCTTTATGAAATTTAAAACCGAAAGCAACAGAAATATAATAACACAGAATAAAAAAATGAGACAGTAGTAAAAATGATTTTGTATTTTGCATGAATATATGGTAAAGTAGTAAATGTATGCGTAATGTAATTATGTATGCATTTAGACTTACAATAGGAAAGATGATAGAAATGAGTTTTTTAGACAATTATAAAAGAGTGGTAATAAAGATAGGCTCATCGACGCTGACACATGCAGAGACGGGAAGCCTCAATTTTTCAAAGATGGAGCGTCTGGTGCGCTCGATATGTGATTACAGAAACAGCGGAATGGATGTGTGCCTCGTAAGCTCCGGCGCTATCGCGGTTGGACGTGATGTGATAGGCATAAAGGAGCGCCCGAGCGATATTTCAATAAAGCAGGCATGCGCCGCAGTGGGACAGGGCAGGCTGATGATGACATATCAGAAGCTTTTTTCCGAGTATAATCAGAATTCCGGACAGGTGCTCATGACAAAGAATACCATAGTCAATCCTGTTTCCAGACGCAATGTTATGAATACATTTGAGGAGCTTTTTGATCTGAACGTGGTGCCTATTGTCAATGAAAATGATACGGTAAGCACATACGAGATGCAGTTTGGTGACAATGATACGCTGTCTGCTATTGTTACATCAATCACGAAGGCTGATCTGCTCATACTGCTATCTGATATAGACGGTCTGTATTCTGATGATCCTCATGACAATCCGGATGCAAAGCTTATCAGAGAGGTTGATACGCTTGACAGGAGAATACTTGGCATGGCAAAGTCATCAACCGGCAGCGATGTCGGAACCGGCGGCATGGCGACAAAGCTTACAGCGGCAAAGATTGCCACATATTCCGGTGCCGATATGATTATCGCAAACGGCGGCAATATGGGGATTTTATATGACATTATGAATGACAGATATACAGGAACACTTTTCCACAGGGCAAAGGATGCAGAGTTTGTGCTTGCGGATTATATACAAAGAGAGATGGCACCAACATCTACAGGCGGCCAGTAATCAGCTATAAATTTGAAATCAGGAGAGTGCTATGACACAGGAAAAAATACAGCGAATCAATGAGCTTTACAGAAAATCACAGGCAGAGGGACTTTCTGAGGCAGAGAAAAAGGAGCAGGATCTTTTGCGCAAGGAGTATATAGCAAACGTGAAGAAGAATTTAAGAAACCAGCTCAACAATATCGATATGGTAAACGATGACGGTTCGGTTGAGAACCTCGGCGAGAAATATGGAAACAAAAAAAGAAATTCGTAGCAGGCTAAAAAAGCAAAGAGGCCTTCTGGGTGCTGATGAGTGCCACAACATGAGCCATGAAATTTATAAAAGGCTCATAGCTTTAGAGCTCGACAGGGAATATGACAACATACTTTTGTATTCAGCTATCAGAAATGAAGTGAATACTGATGAGTATTTTGCCTATTTAATAAACAAAGCAAAAAGGATATATTATCCGAGGGTTTCGGACAATACAATGTCCTTTTACATGGTAAGAAGCCTTGATGAGCTTAATTGTGGTTCATTTAATATTAAAGAGCCTGATATGACGAAGGAGTATACGCAGGCTGATGGCAGGGCGCTTATGATAGTGCCGGGGCTTGCATTTTCGGATACCGGTTACAGAATCGGCTATGGAAAGGGCTTTTATGACAGATATTTATCGTCTTTTACAAAAAGAGACACTGTTATGGCAGTTGGAGTGGGCTACGATTTCCAGTTACTTAGCAGCATGACGTTTGAAGATGAATATGACGTACCCTTAGATGGAGTGATAACAGATAAGAGAGAGGTGTTTATTGATGACTGATTTAGAAAAAATTTGTGCGGATGCATACGAGGCCAGAGTAAAGATAGGAACACTGGATACAGATATCAAGAATAAGGTATTAAACGATGCAGCGGACAATCTGCTTAAGGCAGAGAAAGAAATCCTTGAGGCAAACAAAAGGGATGTGGCCACAGCAGAGGAAAATATGAAGGCAAAGAGCATGATTGACAGGCTCTCGCTTGACCATGACAGGCTCCTTGGCATGGCTGACGGACTCAGACAGATAGCAAAGCTTGCAGACCCAATTGGGGAAGTGATGTCTATGGCAAAGCGTCCTAATGGCCTTATTATCGGAAAAAGAAGAGTTGCAATCGGTGTTGTTGGCATTATCTTTGAGGCGCGCCCAAATGTCACATCAGATGCCTTTGGTCTGTGCTTTAAAACCGGCAACTGTGTCATATTGAAGGGTGGAAGTGATGCGATAAATACCAATATCGCAATAGTTAAGGCACTAAAAAAGGCTTTAACGGACAATTTGGTTTCTGCTGCTGCACTTGCACTTATTGAGTCAACAGACAGAGAGACAACAAATGCGTTTATGAAGATGGATCAGTATGTGGATGTGCTCATACCAAGAGGTGGTGCAGGACTCATACAGAATGTTGTCAAAAATGCCACAATCCCTGTCATCCAGACCGGTACAGGCAACTGCCATGTATATGTGGACAAGGATGCTGACTTTGACATGGCTGTTAATATTATTAACAATGCAAAGACACAAAGAATCAGTGTCTGCAATGCATGTGAGTCGATTGTAGTACACAGTGCCATAGCAGGGGAGTTTCTGCCAAAGCTGTACGATAAGCTAAGAGAGCATCATGTACAGCTGCGTTGTGATGAAAGAGCACAGGCAATTCTTGCCGGAAGAGACGATGTGACAGAGGCCACTGCCGATGACTGGGGTATGGAGTATCTTGATTACATCATGTCGGTAAAGATTGTTGACAGTATTGATGAGGCAATCGAGCATATCAACAGATACAACACATCACATTCAGAGGCAATCGTCACAAATGATTATGACAACGCACAGAAGTTCTTAAATGAGATAGATGCTGCATGCGTTTATGTAAATGCCTCAACCAGATTTTCTGATGGAAATGAATTCGGCTTTGGAGCAGAGATTGGCATCAGCACACAGAAGCTTCATGCAAGGGGACCTATGGGGCTTGAGGCACTGACAAGCTATAAGTATATTATTTACGGCAGTGGTCAGATCAGGGAATAGTCAGGTAAAGTATTATAGAATTAATTTGAGAGGAAACATAATATAACATGAGCTACGATATAGATATAACAAAGACACCACCGGCACATGAGCCTGAGAGGCAGTATTACTACATGGCAAAGGCAAAGGATTTTGTTGAAAAGAAATCTAAAGAAATCGGCCGTCCTATGACTTATTTCGTCAAGACCTTCGGGTGTCAGATGAACTCTAAAAACAAGATGCCTAAAACCTTGTAAAATCAACCTTTCTTGTTAATCTAATCTTACTCATACATACAAAAAAGAGAGCAGGCTGCCTCCTCAGCCTGCTCTCACTCTCTGTAAAGGAACTCGTGAACGAGTCCGTTCTTAAACTCTATCGAAGCCACGCGTCCGTCCAGCAGAACAATCCTCTCAATCACACTGTTCACAAAATCCTTAAGCACCTTTGCATCCACAGCACAGGCGAGCTCCCTGTAGTTGATGTGCTCACCTGATGCAATCTGATGAGCAATTAAAAATCCGGATGCAGTGGAGATGAAAGACATATCATCGTATTTTGTATCTGCAGTGTCGGCTTCAAGAGCTGACAGCTCATTCTCTATGTCACTGAGCGTGCCCTCAAGCTCCCTCTTAGACATCAGATATTCTTTTTCACTCATTGCATCATCTTCAAATAAAAACAGCTTCTTGAGCCTCTCAAGCGCTCTGATGGTCTTATCTCTTTTTGCCGTGAGTGCATCAGAATCACCGGAGCGGATGACAGTATAAGGTGCAGCAGTGTACCGCTTCGGTTTGAAACCATGCATGATAGTGTCAAAGGTGACATCCAGTCCAATGTCAGCGATGCCTGCCACCTGCTCAAACTCCGGGCCGGTGAGGAGTATCTGCTCCAGATCAGAGACAGAGTGCAGCAGTTTCTTTGACTTGGAAGCCTTGACCAGATTTGAGATATAGTTGAAAATAAACGGTCCGAGCTTCACATCAGAGGTGCCCTTTGCCTTGCAGTGAATTTTTTTGTTGTGAGCACCGCATCGATAATTCGACGGCCTGAAACCATCGGCTCTGACCACATCGGCATCGGAGTGATAGAAAGCCCCGCACAGACCACACACGACAAGACCGCCGAACACATGAGTCTTCTTACTGACCACCTTGCGCCCATCCTTGCCGAGTCCGAAGGTGTTCAGGTCCATCTGATGAGTCACCCTCTCATAGAGCTCTCTGTCAATAAGAGGTGGAAATACATCCTTCACATAGATAACCTCAGACGGATCATTCCTCTTGCCTCTGGCAGATTTCCTGTAATTGTAGCGGTAGTCACCGACATTCATAGGATTCCTCAGAAAATCAGCCACGGTTTTGCTGGTCCACTCACCGCCACGCTTGGTCGGGATGTCGTGAGCATTACAGTAATCACGCACCACACAGGTAGAGTGGCTCTCATCATAGAGCCTGTACATCATCCGGGCATATTCTGCCTCAGTATCAGAATGCACCGGGCATTGTTTCTTTGTATCCCAGTCCCAGCCATACGGCACTCTGGCACCATTCCACTTGCCCTCAAGCGCACGGTTCATCATGATGTCACGCACACGCTCACCTGTAAGCTTGCGCTCCAGCTCCGCAAACACGAGGATAATCTTGAGCACGGCTTCACCGATGGCACTAGAGGTGTCGAACTGCTCATTTAAAGAGATGAAAGCCACCTTATGCTCCTTGAAATCATTGTACATGATAGAGAAGTCCACGAGATTACGTGAAATACGGTCAATCTTGTACACCACGACATGGGATATCATGCCGGATTTGACCTTCTCAATCATTCTCTGATACTCCGGACGGTGAGTGTTCTTGCCGGAGCGCCCAGCATCCTTGAATACTTCAAAATTTTCAGTTTTAAGAAAATGCTTCACATAGTTGGAGCATTCCTGAATCTGAAAAGGGATAGAGTCTCTGTCAGCCTGTTTCCCTGTGGAAACCCTGACATAGATAGCGACAGTTTTAGACATATAAAAAGCCCCTTTCTAAAAAAGAGGGCATGTGATATAATAAGACTTGTCTAGGGAGTTATTATATTGGCCCTCGGGTTAATAGGTAACATCTATATAATCGCTCTGCAGTTGCCGCTGCAGGGCGTTTGTTTAATTACAGCACTTTTTACACGGTGCTAAACCAAGAGACTTTGCCTCTTCGATGTCAATTTGAATAGCATCCTGCATACCACTACATGATGGAATAGTGTGATACTTTGAACCAGATGCTTTATAATATACAAAATCCTTTTTAACAATATCAATATTTAATACTTTAGAAAGATATTCACTGTCATCAGGAAAAAGGGAGCAGTGACGATTGAGTTCATATTGAAGAGCGTTATTAAGTCGGTCAAAAGGTGTTGTGTATGATAACAAACTTAATATAAAAAGCAATTCACTAAAACCAGAGGCCATTAAACCATAATCCGCATGAAAAATCTCGTCTTTTCGCAGGGTATTGCGACTCTGATAGTTATAAATACGACCGCCATGCGCGGACATATTTCTGTAATCAATACAAATGAAAAGATTATCCATCATAAGTTTTTTCATAGAATCATCGTAAATAAAATCGTAGTGGCCATGGTATAAATGGGATATCATTTCATTTTGCTCAGGAGTTTTAAAGAATCCGACAAAATTAACAATTGTAGTAAAATATACCCCCTTAAAGAGTATCCAAGGTGGAACATCACCATACTTTGACATATAGTGGTGTATTGGATCTTTATCTGAATACAATGCCTTTTTTATCTTTTCTAAAGTTTCAGAAAGTGTAAATCTCTTTTTTCTACGTTTCTTATTAGCATAATTCCTATAATTAAGATATTTTGCAGAGACAGTACTGAATGATTTTGAAATTACATCGGCAGCAGCTTCTTTAATGAACTCTTCCAGATCCAGCATAGCAGCCATGACAGAGTTTCTCAGATTCTTATCTAAAATAAATAAAGATAAAATTTGCTCAAAAGTAACGCCATCCTTATAATATATAGAATCATTGTACCTGATTATGTATGGTTCTCTATAGCTTTTGATTAGGTTTGAATAACCATATCTCGAAAGAGCACTAATAGCAAAAGCCTCATCTGATATTATAAGATTTTGAGATTTTAATTTTTCTAGCTGACTATATACGTCAGTATAAGTTATTTGTTTATTCATTGTAAAATCCTCATAAACGCAAAAAAAGCCTTGGAATAAACCAAGACTAATTTTGCGACCGCACAGCAGTCATTCGCTAATTAGCTACATTATAGCATATGAATTAGTCTTGTCAAGTATTCATATTAAAAATAAGATTAAAATTTGCGCCGGCGCAAAACTGACTATTCATCATGTGATTTGCTTAATTCATCCATTAAACCTGACGTTATTATACCGGCCGGTAAGGCTACAACAGCAATTCCTAGGAAAGATGAAATCATAGTAATAATTTTTCCGATTGTAGTTACTGCATACACATCACCATAACCAACAGTGGTTAATGATATCGTAGCCCAATATAGGGCATCAAAATATGTTGGGAACGTTTCTGGCTCAACATTGATGATTACCAGAGCTGAAACCAGAATATATGTAATAGCCATGACCAATATGGTAATAAATGTCTCTTTTTGCTTTTTGAAAACATTACAAATCATAGTAATGCTTTTAGAATATCTAACTAACTTTAAAATCTTAAGTAATCGCAGAGATTTAAATAATCTAAAAATTTTTAGTAACTTAAAGCTGCTATTCAATAATGTTATTGATGGAAGAATGGACAATAAATCGATTATCGCCATTGGAGTTAGTGGATATAGTATAAATCTATTAAGCTTATTACTAAGCTTATCAGCTACGAACCACCGTAAAATATAATCAATAATAAAAATGATAACAGTTATCCTGTCAATTAATGTCATCCAGGATTGTTGTTTAACAAAAGCCAATGGAATAATGCTCATAATTATGACTGTAAACATAAATGTATCATAAATGGCATTTTGGTTAAGAACATTATATATTTTCTTTCGCATTGGAACTCCCTTCTACTTAATTTCATAGACTTAACATATATAAGGGCAGGATGCATGGGATAAAACTACCTGAATTCAATAATGTTTTTATTAATAACATATTTCAGGCCTCCTTTAGTTCGTCCCCTTTTGCAACATAGCCCAGTTCAATAAGTTCATCGGCACGCTCAAGAAGCCGCTGTTTGCCCTTGCCGTTCATATGCCGGTATTTAGCAAGCAACTCACTTTCGTCTGCTTTAATAAGAGATGCAGGCTCCGGCTTAATTGATACTTCTTGGTCCCCATCAATGGCGTCAAGTAATGAATCTAATGACATATTCATTGCAGAGGCGATACATTTCATTTTTTCTATAGATGGAACTATAGGTTTTTTAGTCTTTGGGTGTTCATTTTTCTCCAACATCGAAATATATCCATTACTTATTCCAGATAATCGAGAAAAATCTCGGAGAGAAAGCTCATGTTCTGTTCGATATTTTTTTACAAGCTCACCGAGAGTCATATTTAATCACTCCTTCCTTGTGTATTGTTTAACATATTATACACATGTTTAATAAATAAATCAATACAAAACTTTAACATATTGAACAATACTAAATTATACATGTTTAACATATTAAAATAATTTTTGTTAAACATATTGACATGTAGTGTTTAACATGTTAAGCTAAAGAAAACAGAGAAACAGAAAGGAGATAAAAGCCATGGGCTATAAAATTAAGGAAATCCGTGAAGAAATTGGAATGACACAGGCTGAATTATCAATAAAGTCCGGTGTCTCACGTACCATTATTAATGGATTAGAAACAGGAAGAACCACAACTACAACAACAGACACCCTTAAAAAGATTGCAGCAGCCTTAGATAAAAAGGTAAGTGAAATTTTTTTTAACTAAAATGCTTAATATGTTAAGCACAAGAAGGGAGAAAACCATATGGGAAATCAAATTTATAAAGAAATTTCGAAGTTTGCAGAAATGCAAAGAGATGAAATCAAGAGAGAAAAAGCAAAAAAGAAAAGAAAGGCGGTATGCATAGATCCGGATTCTGTTATAGGAAAGGAAATAATGTACCAGACCGCACTACTGCATGAAATATTAGACGAGATAAGAGGAGGAAAAAACCTCCCCTTAGAAAAATTAGAAATCTTAAAATGCAAACGCTGAAGAATCGAAAGTATCCTTTAAGCGATTGTACTCGATATCTGTCCATTGATGAGAGTGCTCAGTCTTATGATTAGTCAACATTTCAGCCATATATACGTCAAAAATGTGAAAAATACTTTCAGCTTCATCACGTTCCAAAATGTTAAAGCATGAATAGTAAAGAGATTCTGCCGCAGCGAATTTTGAAGCTGCGATATTCAGATATGCAATAGCGACAGAATCCTCAACAGAATCATCAAAAATATAATCGTGAGAGTATTGAGCATATAACATAGCTTGTTGCATTAAAGACTTAAATTTTTCTATCAATGATAAATCATTATTACTCATTATAAAGTCCTCCTTTCGTAAACTCGGGCGCTACAACGTCCTGTAAGGAGATTATATGACTTGGGAGAGCAAATATGCAAGTAGCATTTAAGAAAGGAAAAGACCATGTGGAAAATATTTTTTACCTACAAGGACAAGAGCAGGTGCACTGTACAGGGAAAAGGAATCATTACACCGGAGCTGGCAGTGAAATGCTATTACCGGTACGGAATCCATGCTGCAGAGAGCATATATCAGCAGTACCCCAAGAAAGACCATGAGCCGGTACCAATGGAAGAGAAGATGCGAGAGCTTGGTGTAGATGCAAAAGAGATGAAGACTGCAGTGCTGCAGTGGGAAACGTTGCTGGACAGGATGCAGGAAAAGGAGAGCAAATGAGAATCGGACTGGAAATAGAAGTCTCGGACAAAGAACTACTCGGAAGACTGGCGAATGTCAAAGAGAAAAAGGAAGCCCTCGATTTGGCAGTGGCACAGCTGGAAAGCTGCATCACATCAAGGTACGAGGCAAAGAAGCATATTGCGAAAGAAACATATCGACAAGCTTTATTTGAAGATGCAGAGGAGAAAAAACCATGACAAAGGAAGAATCACTCAGACTTGAGAAAATCCTCAAGAAAATAGATAGAGCAGATGAGATGAACTGCAAGAAAGAGGAAGAATACAACAGCTTCTGTACTAACACGAGAGAGGACTGGAATGAGGAACAGTATCAGAAACTCAAGAGAGAGAAAATCCTCACAGAAGCAGCGTACTTTGCAAGCCTCATTGAGCTCAAGACAGAAGTGAAGTGCATGCTGAGTAAATAAAGAATACATCCGGGCTTACCGGAGCACCGCAAAACTACCCATACATATAGCAAATCCTCTTGTAAACCATAATAAATCCATTTCGTGTGGTGCTCCGGTAAGCCCGGGGAGAGAAACAGAAAGGAAAAACGAGTATGAAGACGATGGTAAATCTGTTTTACGAGACATTCAATCCCAGACAGAAGCGGTACCACCTCTCAATGACACTGAGAGAGAAAGATAATGAGCACACAATCAAGATACTACAGAACGGCCGAGAGGTCATCAGAGCCACCGGAGACGAGAGAGAGCAGGCATTCCAGATGGCAACAAGAGACCTGGTAAGAAGATTTCCGGCGAAAGGAAGGTGATAAAGACGGAGAAAGCAGATTTCAAGCTCAAAGAAGTAATAAGCAGAATAGGCCCGGCATCCTACATGGAAGTGTATAGATCCACGAATGAGGATGTCGAGCTTGTGTACAAAGGCATAAGATTCAGGGCACATGATGAGATAGAGAACTTTGATTCACTCGGAGTGAAATTTATTGAGTTGATTGACAAGCCAAGACTCGGAATGAGGATTTGGGTATATTAGGAGGTCACTTATGGAGAACAAACTTAAAGAGGCACTCAAAAAACTTGGAATTGAAACAGCAGAACAGTTAAACGCTGCCATCAAGGCAGAGAAGCCACTTGATATCGGAATCATGACATCAGAGGTGGCAAAAGAACAGAAAGCAGCATCATAAGGAGAAAAAACATGAAATTATTTAAGAAGCACACAGCAGGAATGAAGCAGTACAAGGAGTTCAAGAAGTGTATCGGCATGATCGGAAAGATTGAGGAGAGCGCAGATGTAAAGGAAGCTGCACTCACAGCCGGCTACATAATCGGAGTAGTGAAGGAAAGACACGACAAGAGACTCATCACCGACAACATGTTCGAGGCATTGAAGGAGCTGACAGATATCATGCTCCAGGATGTAGATGAGCGTATGGAGAGCGATACACCGTATGTCATGCAGCTTGAGGCATAAAAAATCCGGTCGGGAAAATCTAATTTCCTGACCGGACTCTGCGTGAAAAAATAACAATAAAAGAAAAACCATAAAAGTATTGTAACACAAAAAGAGGAAAAATCCATGCAACATAGAGATTTTGTAATAAAAAGTATTGAGAATATGTCCGGCAGTCACTCCCCTTATGAAGTCTTTACCGACTGGGTAAAGATGTCGGCCATATCCATTCAGAATGCATGTGTAATGATACATGACAAGGTATGGAAAGACAGGGAGCAGCAGTATATGCTCACCCAGAAGAAATACACAAAGGATGAAATGATGACATTCTCAAGCATGCTTGCAGCAGTCACTCTCACCTTCGACGAGAAATTTGACGATGCGCTTGGGGACGTATACATGAAATCCGGATGCGGCAATAAGGGCACCGGCCAGTTTTTTACACCATATCACGTATCATATGCCACTGCAGTGACAGGATACACCAACGACATAAAGAAGCTGTCGCAGGACAATGTCATAGAGATTGCAGAGCCTTCCTGTGGCGCAGGAGGAATGATTATAGCAATCGCACAGCTCATGAAAGACAACGGACTGAATCCACAGAGAAATATGCATGTCACAGCGCAGGACCTTGACTGGACTGCAGTGTATATGACTTACGTGCAGCTCTCACTCTTGGGCATCCGGGCGACAGTGGTACAGGGTGATTCACTTGCTGAACCATACAAGCCGGGTTATCCGAAGGAAAGAGTGTGGCGTACACCGGCAGAGATGGGGGCACTGTTATGAGAGATAATCTTCTGGAAGAAATAGGTCACGAAAACATAGAGACCACACAGATATATCTTGATATATCTGAGGATGCGCTGGAGCAGGCACACAGAAAGTATGTATAAGGAGCAGCAGTATGACACTTGAAGAACAAAGAGAACAGCTCTTTGTAGATTACTACGAAGAGTGGATGACAAAATACAAGAAGGATGTCGTGCGAGAGGTAACATACATAAAATACAAGACAACACTAAGATGGCTGAAAAAATTAGCACCTGACGTTACGATGAGACAATTAACAAAGTCAGAGTATCAGAACATCCTGAACAGATATGCTCTCGAACACGAGAAAACTACAGTACAGGACTTTCACCATATGCTGCGAGCGTCGCTGATAGATGCGTACGATGAACGGATCCTGGAGAGGGATATCTCTCACAGGGCAGTAATCAAAGGCAAACTGTCAAACATCCATAAGCGCACAAAATACCTGAACAAGAAGGAACTGGAAAAGCTGCTTGAAGTGCTTGATACCGGAAACAAAATCAACTGGGACTGGTTCATTATGCTGATTGCAAAGACTGGGCTCAGATTTGAGGAAGCATTGGCACTCACACCGGGCGATTTTGATTTCAACAACTTGAAGATACACATTACGAAAGCATTCGATTACAAGATAACAAATGAGTTTTGCAAGACAAAAAACGAATCATCTGTAAGATCGATTCTATTGGACTACCGCACGGCACTCAATTTTGAAAAGCTGACAAAAGGCATGGATCCGGACGAAAGAATATTCAACTTCGGACCGAGAATCTACAGCTCAACAGCCAACAATTTTCTTCACAGAAAATGTAAAGAGGCAGGCATACGTGAGATATCCGTTCACGGCTTGAGACATACACATGCATCGATTCTCATGAGTGAGGGCGTTACACTGCCGAGCATATCAAAAAGACTCGGGCACTCAAGCATGGAGACAACACAGAGAGTGTACCTGCACCTCATTCAAGAGCTGCAGGTAAAGGACGATGGCAAGATCATGGCAGCCATGATGGAGCTGATGTAGGAGGAAAACATGCCAAAATATACAAAATACTTAGAATTTTCACAGAAAGAAAGAACAGCAATCCGCGAACGTGACAATTATATGTGCATATTCTGCCAGGCAGGTTATAAGATGCCATCGGCAGCAGACCCTGAGATGGATATAACAGACACCATGCACTACATACCACGCTCATCTATGGGACTTGGTATCAGACAGAACGGAGCAGTCGGATGCCGCTACCACCATCACATGCTGGACAATGGCAACGGTGGAAATAGAAAAGAGATGCTCGGCATGTTCAGAGCATATTTGGATGAGTTTTATCCGGATTTTACAGATACAGAGCGAAAATACGATAAATGGAGTTTTTTAAAGGAGAAACCATATGTTTGATAAGTTTGGAGAATTTGATTCGTTTAGTGAGATAAATGAGCTTGCAGAAAACCTGCTTAACGAGGGTGACATAGAATCCCTCAAGGTAGTGGCAAAAGAAAATGGAATACAGGCTGACTTCGTGGACCTGTACGCCAACGGAGAAATCCCGGAGCTGTGCGATAAGCTCACGGCGGCACTCGGCAAGATTGATGTCGAGGCAGCAGAGCTTAAGCCAAAGGAAATCATGGAAGACTGGGTGGAGTACCTAAGAGGCCAGTGCATGGAGAACGAGCTCCTGGCTCACAATGTCAGAAAGAAAGGCAAAACATTGAAGGGCTGTATAGCCGCCATCCTGATGTGGTCCTTCAAGAATCAGCAGACGGTGGACAAGGATATCATCAAGGCAGCAGGTGTATCAGCGAGCAAAGTCACGCTCGGCATACCGGGCATGGCAAGAGCCAAGAAGATAATCACAGACTACTACATGGGAAAGTAGGCGCTACAGATGAAAGAAAAGACAATAGAAAAAATACCATACCTAGGACTACAGAAGATAAGCAGAAAAAAATCTGTGAAGTACATTGGAGTTACTGCAGTCAAGATCATAGGACATAAAAAGCACCTGCTCCTTGAGGTGTACGAAAATAAAAAGGAGTCAAAAAAGATTCCTGTGGTGAGAATCACACTTACCAAGAAGGACTTCGGAACGTACTGGCCGGACAAAAATATATGGACGCGCCAGCAGGTTTCATATTACAGACCAATATGGATGGAAACATACACCGGGGGAACCCTGACAGATGAAAATATCCTGCAGAGCCCGGAAGACCTTGAGAGGATAAAGAACTTTTGCGGCACCAAGCTTTTCGATGCTTCTTGGTGGTGGGAGCACATATCAAGATACGAGGCCGACATCACATCAACAGAAAGGATAAACAGAGTAGAGCGAGAGCGCAAGAGACGCCAGGAAGCACTGAAGGACAGACAGGCAAACACCAAGGCACTACCTGAAAAAGCAATACTGTACAGAGCTGATCACGCGTATTTCCATGATGAGCACTTTCTATATTACAAGAAGCATGGAAGCCGGGCTGACATAGCCTGCAGTAAGTGTGGCGGTGTGACCACTGCAAGATGGAAAAGCAGTGGAGCATACGAGGACCAGTTTGAGAGTAACATAGAAGAGCCGCGAGAGAACAGCTTCGGCACATGTCCTATGTGTGGTGCACGCGGACAGTACAAGTGCAAAGGAAAAGTAAAAGGCAGCATCAGAAAAACCCGGTATCTGTTTCTTGGCCAGAAATATAAGGACAATGGTTTTGTTATGAGATACATACAAGTAGAGAAAGAGTGGACACTCGGCTTCATTGCCGGCGAGAACGGCGATGAAATGTACAATGCCTATGAAAAGCTGTCGGGGGTTGAACTGGCAAGGGCATATTTCGAACCCGGCAAAAAGGTACAGGTTGACTATAACAAGCATGATCCGTATGTAGGGAGAGACTTCTGGGATGACTGCAATCTGTATGGCTTATCAAGCATCAGAATCAATTCCGGACCAATACTTCCCGAGACATACGGCGAGATGGCAGGGACCATGTTTCAATACAGCGCTATGAAGGAATACACAGACAGCCTCATGAGCGTATGTAATCCGGTTGAGTACCTTGAGTGCTACATGCGCACACCTCAGCTTGAGATGCTTGTGAAGATGCACCTGATAGGAGTGGCCGAGAAACTTATAAAATGCCAATATGGAATCATTGAGGATGAAACAGCAACGAGACCGGATGAGTTTCTCGGTATCAGAAAGGAAAAACTCAAGCTGCTCATTAAGGAAAAGGGAGACATAGGTCTGCTGAGGGTTCTGCAGATGGAAAAGAGACTCGCGGAGAACTGGACAGATGAACAGGTGCAGCAGCTGGCAGAGACCAGACTCACATACACACAGGTCGTGCTCGCAGAGAAATACATGACATTGCAAAAATTTTTAAACCGTATAAAGAAATATGCATGCTGTGATTACGGAGGCTGCAGTCGGTCAGTATACAGAATTAGACACATGGCCTCTACATACGCTGACTACCTGAGCATGAGAGAAGACAGGGGCTACGATCTGACCAACACGGTATATCAGTTCCCGCATGACCTGGATGAAGCCCACGAAAAGATGGTGGAAGAGGTCAACAAGGAAGAACTGGACAAACATCTGAAGGATGTTGCGGCGCGCTTCCCGAACATTCGACACAGCTATAGGAAGCTGAGAAATAAATATTACTACGAGGATGATACATACATCATCAGACCGGCAAAGTCAGCAGAGGAAATAGTAACAGAGGGGCGAGTACTTCATCATTGTGTCGGAGGAGATAACTACTTAGGGAAACACAATCGGGGAGAGACGTACATACTTTTCTTAAGATTCAAGGACACACCAAATATGCAGTACGTCACTGTCGAGATTGATTCCGAAGTACCGAACATACTGCAGTGGTACGGAGCCCACGACAAGAAGCCTGACCAGGAGAACATACAGAAGTGGCTCAACAGCTACATACGAATGCTTGTGACAGGAACACTGAGGACAGCAGGCATGCCGGCAGCGACTACGGCAGATATGCCGGCAATGGCTATAGCATAGGAGGATATATGGAATACGTGCAGATGACACTAGATGACTGGGTGCAGATGAAACAAAAACTGAGGCAGGAACTCATAGGAGTGAAGCAGAGCTTCGTGAGAATAGGCTATGCACTCAGACAGATTGACGACCAAAGACTTTATGAAAATGATGGCTACAAGAGCATAGCAGAATTTGCCAAGGCTGAGTATGGGCTTGAGGCATCCACAACAAGCCGATTTATGAGCATCAACCGCGAATACTCGATTGACGGATATTCAGAGCACTTGAGACCGGAGTATACGGACCTAGGAAGAAGCCAGCTTGAGGAGATGCTCAAGCTCCCCGACTCTGACAGGCAGATGATACAGCCCGAGGCATCAAGAGAGGATATCAGAGAGCTAAAGAGATTCAATAAGACCGAGCCAGCAGCAGGTGTGGCAGATGACATAAGTCAGCTGATAGAGAAATTTTTTGAGGACAACAAGGATATCCTCAACGAGGTGTACTCAAACGAGTTTGATGAGGAGTCAATGAGCCGATTTGCAGAAATTGTAAATCCAGCCGGAAATCGCTCATTCAAAAAAGGTCTTTACTTTATGATGATGTACGAGAATCGCGTCACAATCAAGAAGTTTGGAGACACGCCAAAAAATATGTCATGGTGGGAGTTCTACCAGGTTATGCGCTCTATCTTTGATGAGGATGCAGCAGGCACCAGAACGTGGCAGAACCATTTTGGAGGAGATAATGAAGTACAGGAAAATGAGCCGACAGGAGAGCATACTACAGCAGAAACTCCTGAGCCAGAGGATGACAATGCAGCAGTTGGAGAAGCTGGCACTGATGAGGTCGAAGAGACTGAATCGGGAAGCGTGGCAGATAATGAGCCGGCTCCTGGAGCAGGAGAAGAGCAAAAGGATGCTCCCACCGACAGAACTACAGACTGCAGAGAGGATAATAGAGAGCCTGCGGACAGGCCCAAGGAACAGACGGGAGAAAAGAGCCTTGGAGAACAAATTGCGCCGGCGCAAAAATCCCCGCAAATCCTTGAAAAATCAGAGTCTGAGAGCATCGAAAAGGAAGAAAATGAAGCCCAAAGCATAGAGGAAAATGAGCCAGAGATAGAGGACGAAAAGCCGGAGACAGAAGTCATAGAAGCATGCATGACAAGAAGAGAATATATGAACACTCTTACGGTGGCGAAAATGGCTGATTACATAGCAGAGGAGCATCACAGTGGCCACTTATTGGCATCAGATTTAATTTTTCCGGAGAAAATCAGACAATGGCTCAGAGACAAGGTTGACAGATATGGAAAAGCACAAAGTTAGGAGGCAGAAAATGAGTAAAAGTAATGCATTCGCACAGGACCTCAACAGGGCGGCACGAGAACCGATAGACGGCTTGTCTATTAAGCAGATAAGGCAGCAGGTTATAGATTATCTACAGGGCAAGAGAACCGTCAACGTAGATTATCGCAGAATAAGAGCAGACCAGCGCGGGCGTGAGGATGATGAACTCACAGGCAAAGAAACGCTTGAAATTGTAAATGTAATGAAATACTTCACAGTAGTAAAAAGGCACGGATTCAATACATGCATCCTACATCAGGACATGTTTTATATAGCCGGAATAGGAGGAGCAGAATGTTTATAGATTGCGCAAAACTAGAAAAAATTTTAAAAACTGATTACAAAACGTGGGGCGTCAAGTTCGGTCTCACAGAGAAAGGCATGTACATTCTGAACGGTACCGGCTGGATAATAGAAGCCGACAACACAAAAATCACAAAGGAATTTTTAGGTACCGTAATCAAAACCTGCGGCCTTGCACCGGAAAATGGCGAGTTCATGACATACCAGCAAGGACACGATCCACAATTTGAAACGGAAAGAAAGCCACTCCTATGGGACATGGCGGAGGATACAAAGGAAGCACTAATCTCACCGATTAAGATCATGCAGAACGACAACATGATGACAGTAGTAAAGACACCGGGCGGAGCACGCCTCATCAACGATGCGCGCTTAGCAATGGTCAACCCAGATAAGTGCCGCGATGACGAAAATCCACCAAGCACCTTCGCAGTGCACGGAGACTGGCTCGTGTCATGTAATGACGAGATGGCAGTCGGGATATGCTTCACGAGTCCCGCCTACAAGCCGGAGCTTGAGGTCTTAAGGCTCCTTTCGGGAGTAGATTTCTACTGGGTAGAGACGCCTCACTACGAACTATAGGTTGAAACACCTGCAGAAGTGCGAAAGAAACCGGGCATGCGAATTAATTTATATCACGGGAACTGATTTGTAAGCCATTTATACACAAGGGAGCCCTTACCCAGCTCCCTTTACCTCGGAGGATAATAATATGAAGTGCAAAATATGTGGAAAAAGATTCAAATTAATAAAGGAAAATAGATATTTGGCGGAAGAAAAGATAGGATCGCTGGAATGTCTGAAAAAAGCATCAAAGACATTTGAGGCATTCGACTGCCCACATTGTGGCTGTCAGAACATAGTGAATATCAGAGAGGAAGAGGCAACAAAAAGTGAGGTAGAGAATGAGACTGATTGATGCAGATAAGTTGATTGAAAAGTTGCGAGATTTCAAAGAGTGGGAAAATGACGATGGCAGACCTATCCACACCATGTCAGAGATACAGAGGATTGACAGATGTATAAACTTTGTGCAAATGGAGCCGACCGCATATAATGTGGACGCAGTCATGAGCGAGTTGGACAAGGAAAGTTGTATTGCACGACCTGTAGGGTGGGGGAAGAAAAAAGAAATTGTCGAACTTAAAACTGCAATTGAAATTGTGAAACGAGGTGAAATAGATGAATGACAGATATTTATTTAAGGCAAAGAGACTTGACAACGGAGAATGGGTGAAAGGTTCTTTAGTGTACGATAACAGGGATAAGATGTACAGGATAATTATTGAAATTGACTATTCTACAGGAACTTGTATAACAGCAGATAATGCCCCAAGAGTTGATTCATCCACCATCTGTCAATGTACAGGCTTAAAAGACAAAAATGGCGAACTGATTTTTGAGAATGATATTATTGAAAGATTAGACATACACGACATAAAAGAACCATCAATAGGAATAATTGAATATGATGTAGAAAACACTTCATTTTTAATTCACTGGACGGATATTGCAAATTATTCTCCAACATTCCATTGGAAAAACAGAATAGGGGTTATCGGCAACATATTTGACAATCCTAAATTATTAGAAAGTGAGGAATAATATGTCAGGAATAGATTTAATAGTATATGGAATTCTCTCAACGATTGTCCTGATCGGAACAACAGAGTTTGTGATAGGGCTGCTATTGATTAGAGAATACGATAAGATTCAGGAAGAAAAGGAACAACAAAATGAACAGAAATGAATGCATAAACTGTAAGTACTACGAAAAATGCGGTAAACCAAGCAGACCAATAAAGTGCATGGGATATGAGCCGAAGGAGGCAGCAGTTGAAAAGCAGAACATTGAGTGACTTGAAACCAATAAAACCCAAAAAGTGTGAATTTGATTCTATCGACTGCACACCGGCCTGTAAATACTATAAGACATGTATACACAGCTTGCACAAGCAGGCTGTGTCTCTACATATATAGAGGAAAGGAAAAATCATGAAAAAAGATAGCGTGAAAAAAGAAACATGGAAAGAATGGGAACAGACGTGCGAAAAATTAAAAAAGTATGAGACAACTCTTAAACGAGTCGTTCTGACAACAGACAAAAAGCTGCTGTATCAGGCCGAATATAATAGAAAGATGAGAGCGGCACAGAGGCAGCAGTAAACCCATAATATAGTAGGTAAAAATTCTTTACCGTCCTCGTAATGGGTATTAACATGTGAGGGATTTTAATATTTAAGAGTACACAGTATGAGAAAATACGACAATTACGACTACGAAGAGGCTTTCAAAAAATACATAGATGACATCGAGGAGGAGAGGCTTGAGAAGCTTCTCAAAGAGGGCAAGGTAAACTGTCTGTACAGAACAGCCACCACGAAGTGCACCAACATAAAGTCACAGACCACTCTCCTTGAAGCCCGGATATACCCAAGCTACCCAAGGCTCAGTGACATGCCAAAGACCAAGAAGAGACCATCAAGCAAAGCTCAAAGAAATCTGAATGATAAAAATGCAAGGCGGTATCTGATAAGACTTGCGAATATCAACTTTGGAAAAGGTGACCTGTGGTGCACGTTCGGGTGGAATGATGACAAGCTTCCAGCAGACGAAGAGAGAGCAAGAAAAGATATCAAGAATTTTATTGCAAAGATAAATTACCGGAGAAAAAGAAAAGGACTTGGAAACATCAAGTACATATACGTGCTCGCATTTGATGGGTATGTGAGACCGCATTTCCACATTCTCATGACCGGAGCCGGCATGGACAGAGACGAGCTGGAATCGCTCTGGAAGAAATGCGACAGACCAAATACACGAAGAATATCACCTGATGATGATTTTCTCATCACAGGTTTAGGAGAATATATATCAAGAAATCCACACGGTACTAAGCGGTGGGTGAGCTCAAGAAACCTAAAGAAGCCACCGGAGCCGACAAAGAGCTATAGCAAGTTCAAGAAGCGCCGTGTTGAGAGGATGGCCAAAGACCACACAGTATTAGAGACAGAACTCACTAAAGAATATCCGGGCTACAAGTTCCTGGATGCGGAGATCAAGTACAACGGTATCAATGCAGCATTTTATATCTATGCTCGCATGGTTCGGAATTGAGGAGTGACAAATGACGAAGAAAGAATTAACAAGCGTATATTATATCAAAAAAGAAATCAAGATGTGGGAAGAACAACTGGAGCTGATTGAAAGCAAAGCAGAAGGAAAAGCAATGCAGATTACAGGCTTGCCATTCACTCCGGGCGCTGGAAGCAGTGACCCGATGGCAGACTTGGCAATTAAGGCTGTGAGTGTAAGAGAGCTGATTGAAGTCAAAAAGAAAAAGCTCAATCAGCAGCAGGACAGAATTATCTCGTGGATTATATCAATAGACGACACAGTCATTCGACAGATTATGTTGTATCGTCATGTCAGGTGCTATTCTTGGAACACAGTTGCACAGAAGATAGGCATTACAGCCGACAGTGCACGCAAGCAACATGACAGATATCTGCAGCAGTCTCAGAAAGAAAATAAATAAAGTTGTCCGTTTTGTCCGTTTAAGGTGTGATATAGTGTAAGCATAAAGGATTGGCAAAAGGGCTGGTCCTTTTTATTTTGGAATAATGACAGATACAGAAGCAAAGAAGTTTTATGACAGTAAGGCATGGCAAACTAAAAGAATAGAGATATTAAAGCGGGATCGCTTTGAGTGTCAGGACTGCAGGGCAAGAATCCAAAAGGCTGTGGCAGAAGGAAAATGGCTGCCGGAGAAAGAAAAGAAGATAGCAAGGGCGAATCAGGTACATCACATACAGGAACTGAAGGAGCATCCGGAGCTTGCATTGGATAATGACAATCTTATTAGCCTGTGCGTTCGTTGTCACAACATCAGACATGGCAGAGTGCCTCACAAGTTCAAAAGAAAAAAGAAACTTGTGAGCCGGGAGCGTTGGTAATACCCCCCCCCGGTCAATTTTTGCGAAATTTTCTTAAATGGCGAACCTGTGTGTGGCCCATGACTCCGGAAAAATTTTGAAATCTCGCGTGAAAAGGGCAAGGGGTACCAATTTCAAAAATTACTTTAAGAAGAATTTTTTTGGAGAACACAAAAATACAGTTATTTTTTTAATGAAAACCGTTAAAAAATATGCAAATTATACACAAAAAACAGACATATTTTGAGAAAAAGGGAGGTGAGCGGATTGACAAAAACGGAAATAAGAGATTCTCTGGTCAAGCAGTTGGAGCTTCGGGGAATGAATGCAGAGTTTTACAAAGACATGATTGACGATTATGTATATTATTGGTCACTGAAAAAGAAGCTGATTAGTGACATCAAGTCCAAAGGGCTCAGATACAAGACTATTAACGGAAACGGAGTTGAAGTCGAGAAAACAAATGATTCTGTTGTCAATCTGCAAAAAACCACAGCAACTATGCTCAAGATTTTAGCTGATCTGAGACTCAAGGATCCGGTACCTGAACCGGAAAAAGCAACAGATGGTTATCTGTAAGGAAATTGATGATTATCTCAAATATGTCAAAGAACATCCGAAGTGGATAAATAAAAAGCGAAAACAGCTTATCAAGAACATTGTAAAGCCATTACTTAAGCGGAATGATATTTTTTTCGATAAAGAGACCTATGAGAATTGTCTCGAATACTGCAAAGTAAATTATTATGAGCTATTTCCATACCAGAAGTTTATATACGCGTTTGTATTCATGTACAAAGACGATATTCCGGTATTCCCAAAGTTTTTCATCAAAGAAGGACGTGGAAACGGAAAGGACGGCTTCATTGTTCCCTTGGCAAATTTTTTGCAGACACCTCTGTATGGTGTCAGAAATTATCATGTTGAGATTGTGGCCAATTCAGAAGACCAGGTCAAGGACACTTTCAAGGTTGCCTATGAGATGTTACATGAAAATGCAAAGTTCAAAGGAAAATTTTCAGTAACAAAGGAGCTGATTACGAACCTTGCAACAGGCTCTGAAATGAAATATAACACTTCAAATGCCAAAACCAAAGATGGCAAGCGAACAGGATGCCTGGTGCTCAATGAAATTCATGCTTACGAGAATTATGATCAGATAAATGTGTTTGAGTCTTCATTCGGAAAAGTCAAACATTCCAGAGAGTTTATTATTACCACAGACGGCTACGTCAGAGACGGTCCGTTGGATGAGATTTCATCAATGTGCGCTGAAATCCTTGAGACCGGTGAAAATCCATTGGGATATTATCCATTCATTTGCGAAATTGACAGCATGAAAGAAGTTGATATTCCTGATGCATGGCACAAAGCCAACCCATCAATGGAATATATGCCGATTCTGGCCAATCAGATAATGCACGATTATCTTGAAATGAAAAAGATACCGTCAAAGAGACCGGAATTTATTACAAAACGAATGGACAGATCGGCACGAAAGGAAGAGGAAACGGTCACAACATGGCTGAATGTACTGCGTGCATGTTACGAGGGCAGCACGACAGAGGAATTAGAACTGAAAAAGCCAAGAATGACAATCGATACAAAAGGGCAGCCGGCTGTAATTGGAATCGATTATGCCGATATAAGGGACTTTGCATCGGCGGGAATTTTGACCAAAACCGAATCAGGAGAATATATATGGCGACAGCACACATGGATTTGTGCTGAATCGCCTTTTTTAGACTCCATCAAGTTCCCGCTTAAGAACATAGGGCAGGCCGAATTTAATGATTTCGAGGTGGTACCGGGACCTGTAATCGATGTGAATAGCATAGTTGATTGGTGTATGGAAAGATGTGCTGAATATGATGTCAAGAAGATAGCAATGGATACATACCGTTACACTCTGTTTAAGATGGTATTCGAGGAACGGGGCATTACGATTGAGGATCGTAAGAATCCGAACGGTGTAGTCCGGTTGATCCGGAAGATTACATCAGCAACCGGAATAATTGCACCATTTATCCAATCCATGTTCAGTCAGGGCATGATTAATTTTGGAGCATCAGCAATAATGCGTTGGTACACCAACAACACAAGTGTTACCGAAGATAAATATGGCAATAAGATGTTTGGAAAGGTAGAACCGAAGCTTAGAAAAAATGATGGGTTCATGGCTTTCGATGTAGCAATGTTCTGCAAGGATGAGCTGGAGGTTCAAATAATATACATTTAGGAGGCAGCAATGTTTGATTTCCTGTTTCAAAAAAAGAATAAAGAGATGCAGTCTATGGCAGAGATTATTACGCTTGACTTGGAAAAGCTTAATCTGTCAAAGCTGGCAATTGAAAAAGCTGTGATGATGATTGCAAGGGCAATTGCAAAGTCTGACATAATAGTCCAGACAGACAGCAAACAGAAAAGCAGTATAGAGTACAGACTCAATGTAATGCCAAATGACCATGAGTGTGGAACTTATTTCTGGACAAGGATTATAAGAGAACTGTTATGGACACAGGAAGCACTTATCATCCCAATGAACGGCAAATATTACAAAGCGTCTGCATGGCAGGTGTCAAACAGTGTGCTGTCAGAGCGCATATACAGCAACATAACGCTTGAATGTGCAGGGGAACAGTATGGTTTATACAAAAAATTTATGTCATCAGAGGTGATCCACTTACGGTACGACAATGCAAAGATAAGAGTGTACCTGGAGTCCGTTGTGAATCAATACAACAATACGCTCAATGCAATCAATTACATGATTCGTCTATCCAATCAGCCAAAATTTAAACTGAAGCTGGGTACAGCACAGTCCTTCAGGGAAAAGCAGGCTGATGGAACTGACAAGATAGTCACCAAGGACATGTATGCGGAGAAAATCAAGAGACTGCTTGAGAGCGAAGATCTGACGGTAATGACAGAGTCGGAAGGTGTCTCACTTGAAAATATACAGATAAATGCGAGCGCAAAAGCGGAGGAGCTTGCCAAGGTTGCCTTGGCCATAAACAACGAAGCAGCCAATGCCTTTGACATTCCGGAAGCAGTATTTAATGGCAATATCACAGAGAAGTCAGATGCCACCAATGAATTTATCACCTATGCTGTCGGCCCGGTTGCGGAAGTTATAAACGATACGCTGACTGCCTACATAGTCGGTGAAGATGATTACAGCAGGAAAAATGAAAAGGTAATGGTATGGCTGGCACGCTTTAAACATGTTGATGTGGTGGATAGTGCTGTTAATCTTGATAAGCTTCGTGGAATTGGCTTCTCGTATGACGAAATAAGAGCAATGGTGGGATATCCTTTGCTTAACACTGAGTTCTCTAATGCAAGAGCATTGACTAAAAATTATGGAGAGGAGGGTGACAATGGCACATCAATTAAAAGTGATTAGATGGAGGTGATCCGGATATCTCGGAGCTGTCCGTTAAACAGTAATCAAGAGAAAGGAACAGAATTATGAAGAACGAAAATGTAATTTACAGATTCCAGCAGCAGGACAATGTTCATGAAATTTACATATATGACGAAATCAAAAAGACAGGTCCTTTTAACTGGGAAACATGGCAGTATGAAGATTCTGAAACATCTGCAAAGCATTTTAAAGAACTTTTGGACGCCATTCCGGAGACAGATGAGATTAAGATTTACTTTAATTCGAACGGCGGAAGCGTTGATCAGGGCACTGCGATTTATAATATGCTCAAGCAGCATGGCTCATACAAGACCGGAATAGTAATGGGAGTGTGTCATTCTATTGCATTCACAATTTTACAGGCGTGTGACAAACGAATAATGGGACAGGGCACCACGGCCATTATTCATGATATGTGGGAAACAGTAACAGGAAATGCAGCAGATTTAAGGGCAGAGGCAGATAATCTGGATGTTGCAATGGAGAGCTGCATAGCTTTATTTATGCAGCGTGCAAAGATTTCAGAGGATGAAGTCCGTGAAATGATGCACAAGGAGACCACATTGTCACCACAGAAGGCATTAGAGTATGGTTTCATCGATGAAATTGGACTGGAAAATCTTGATAAACCGGAAAATCCGGATAATTCCACTTTGCAGCAGGTGCTTAAAGAGAATGAGGCGCTGAAGAAACAGCTCTGTAACAAGAGCGAACATGAGAGGCAGTTAGCTGAATTTTATCAGTTGACACATAAAGAAGCAGATAAACCTAAGAGCAACGATTGGGGCTCATTTTTCAATTAAGGAGGAAAACAATGAAGATTGAATCTATCAACAAAGAAGTTCAGGAAAAAGTAATGCAGTTACTCAATGATGCTCCGGCAGAGAAGAAAGCTGAAGCTATCATGCAGTCTATTGAGATGATCCAGGAGGCAGCGCATGAGGACTTAGTAAATCAGGTTGTTGCTGAGGCAGAAAGAGCCAGCCATGATGCCGACTTCAAGAAGCAGCTTGGACTCAGGAATCTTTCACAGGAAGAAAAGAAATTCTATGAAGGCTTCAAGGATATCAAGCAGTCAATCACGGCCAATCAGATTGATATCATTCCGACTGAAATCATTGACAGAACACTTGATGATGTCAAGAAAGCATCACCAATCCTTAATCTTGTCAACATGGCACCTGCCAATGTCAAGAAGTGGATCGTTGCATCACATACAGGTGCAGCAGTATGGGGAGCTCTAACAGACTCAGTTAAGGGTGAGCTGAGCACAGAGATTTCAGCACTTAACATTGACCTTCACATGCTCACCGCTTACTTAGTTATTCCAAAGGCAATCAGAGAGCTTTCGCTTGAGTTTGTTGACCGTTATTTTATGGCAATTCTGTCTGAAGCTATGCAGGATGGTCTTGTAAAGGGATATCTTGATGGAGATGGAAAGACAGGACCGATTGGTATTTTCCGCCAGATTGGAACATCCAATAGCGATGGTACCAACAAGGCTAAGACGGTTGTGACAAACATCACAAAATTCAGCCCTAAAGGACTTTCAGATGTGAGAAAGACTCTTACCAATAATGGTAAGCGTGTTGTAGACAAGCTGTATCTTATCTGTAATCCGTCAGACGAGGCAGAATATGTGGATCCATGCATGTATGGAGAGGCTCTGACAGGCGGCTATGTCAACAAGTCATTCATTGACATCGAGAAAATCGTAGATGCAAATTGTCCGAAGGGTAAGGCTGCATTTACAATTGCAGGATACTACACTATGGGAACAACAGGTGTGAGAGTCAATGAGTATGACCAGACAAAGGCTATGGAAAATGCAGATCTCATTATCGCATCATGTTATGCAAACGGCCGTGCCGTAGATGACAATGTTGCAGTTATCTTTGATGTAACTAAGCTGGAGGAGTATGTGCTCCCTGTAACACAGGCTACAATCGTTCAGGCTGGACAGGAATAATAAAAGAGAGGCAGTAATATGGAGAACACAGAACTGACAGCACTGGTATCAGAGATGAGGGCAGAATTCCAGATTCCGCCATATTACGAAGACAGTCAGCTTGCAAATCTTGCAAGAGAGGGTGAATGTACAGTCGGGAGCTTAAATCCCGGCTGCAATATCACAACAGATCTGACATACAGGATGCTGCTTAAAAATTACATGTATTATGCATATCATCATAGAGTCAGTGAGTTTATGGATAATTATTCAAGTATGATTTTAACGTGGCAGATGGAAACGGAGGTGGAAGCGGATGGCAATGCCTGAATATACAGATGGTGTGCTGGAACTTCTCAGGATAGAGGAGGATTGTTCACAAGACTTTCCCGTGGAAAAAGTAAGATCTACCGGGATGCATATCTGGTACAGGGAGCTTTCTGTATTTGATACAACACGAGCTAAGCTGTCTGCAGATGGAATAGAGGTTACGATGAAAATCAGTATTCCACAGTATAAGCAGATCAACAGTAAGTGTATCTGTGTAATAGATGGAGCACAGCATGAGATATACAATGTGGCTCACGTGACCACTAAAGACGGTTTCAAAGAAACAGAACTGACACTTAAGACTCCGGCATATGACAGGGAGGTATATGATGACGAAACAGGAACTCAGTGAGATGTTACATGCCACTGGCTGTCCGGTCAATGAAGGAATATCTGATCTTGATAATGGAAAGAAGTTTCCGAGAATTGATTATTGGGAAATAGCATGGGATGATGTGATGGCATCAGGTGACAACTATGAAGATAAAATCACATGGCAGGTGAGCTTTTATTCTCGCACACCAAGAAATGAAAAGCTGATAATGCTGAGAGATATGATGCGCAAAAAGGGACTACACCCAACTATCCTGCATGAATTTATTACAGACGATAAAATTTGGCATTCGTATTTCTCGCTGGAGACAATGAATGAATGATATTACATTTGAAGATTCCGGAATGGAAGAATTTCAGGATATGCTTGGAAGCTATCTTTCAAAAGTGGACGAAAAAAGCGCTCTGGATGCAATAGAGGAGGGAGCAAAGGAGTTTGTTAACGACCTGCTGCGCTTGCCGAAGCCAAGAAGAAAGGTCACAGCTCCGGGATATACACATCTGGTTGACTCATTTAGCTATAAGCGTGATAAGACAGGAATAGATGTGGGATGGGGCAAGTATTACGGACCGATGCTTGAGCACGGCACGAAAAAAATGAGCGCAAAAGCTCACTTGAAACCATTATTTGAACAGAACAAAGAAAGATACTATAAAAAGATGATAGCAGCATTGGATTTATAGAACAGGAGGCAATTATGGCAATTAAAACTAAAAGACCACCAATGAAGGAGACTGTAGGAGCTCAGTATCTGTGCTTCAATACAATGGATACAGATGGCAGGTGGACATCCACATTTGCGGAAGAGGTGGAGAAGACAGAAGTAGTTAAAAGCGTAAAAGTCACGGAAAATGGAGAACCAACTGATACATACGCGTCAGGAGCAGTGTATGACAGTGATATTACAACAACTTCAACAGATATCGAGGTGGAAATTGTTGCATTTCCGGCTGATACACTTGCAAAATTACGTGGTGACAATGTTGATACTGATGGTCTTATTCTTTCAGGTGGAAACAGACCACGACCATATTTTGCTTATGGTAAGGTGGTCAAATTAAGAAAAGGCGGATACAGATACGACTGGTATCCAAAGTGCAAGCTAAGTGAGAACTCTGATGATATATCAACATCTGAGGAGAAGGCAAACGAGCAGACAGATACAATCAAAATCAAAGCATATCCATTCAATGAGGATGGAGACATTGTTGCAAGGGTAGAGAGTGCATCTGCACCGGAAGGACTTACAGAGGATAAATTCTTCAGCAAGCCTATCCTGACCAAAGCAGATCTTGCAGCAGTATTGACAGCAACAGCAAAGGAAAATTAACCTATGGACGAGAAAATCATAACCTTAACCGATGGCACAAAGCTGGAGGTTAAGGTTAATTTTATGACATTATATCTAATCCAGAAACATGGATTAGACAAGGTAATCAATAAAGAGGCACTATCAGAAGATGAGAACATGGAAGCGGCCGCAAAGCTGATTTATATTATTCTTCGGTCTAACGGTCTAAAGGTAGATGAAGACGAAGCACTCATTTTGACACCGATGGATCCAGAGGTCATAAGAGAGCTGTTTGACGAATTCGGCAAAAAGGTTGATAAATATAAAAAAAAAGAAGCAACAAAAAAGAATCAGCCACAGACCAGGAAGAGAAAAAAGAAGAAATCGAAATAAACTGGGCTGAATACATGGTAGCTGCAAGAATGATGGGTATGAGCGAAAATGAATTTTTTAACTCGGATCCCATTTTTTTTAATGAGTGCCTTGAAGTGTGGCAGGAGGTCGAGAAAAAGAAAGTGGGTGTGATATATGGCAGACAGTGAAATGAAAGCTGTAGGGCTTAAATTAAAGGTAGACGGTACCGTAGACTTTAAGAAATCACTGACAGAAGTAAATAATGCTGTAAATGAAAACAGATCTGCCTTCAAGCTTGCCAAGTCGGAATGGGACAAGAGCACGTCATCAGCGGAGAAACTCAGGACAACTCAGGAGTATTTACAAAATCAGACAGAAGCCTATACAGCTAAGGTTGACAGGCTCAACGAAATACTTAAAGCACAGGAGAATGCTGAAAAGAGAGATGAAGAGGCAATATCAAAGACAAGGCAGCAGTTGGATAATGCACAGGCTACCCTAAATCACTACAAAAGTGGTCTAGAGGATGTAAACCAAAAGCTTGAAAGTGGTGCTGCAACATTAGAGGATTACTCCAAAAAGGTACAAAATTTTAGCGATGCGACCGGAAACGTCGGCGGCTCATTAAACAAAAATGTTACTGCACCGATTGCAGCGGCAGGCGCCGGAATAATGGCAGCCTGGGAACAGGTTGATGAAGGCATGGATATTATTGTCGAAAAAACCGGTGCGACAGGAGATACTCTTGAGGAAATGCAGACTTCTGCAAGAAACATAGCAAAGAGTATTCCGACAGATTTTGCAACGGCAGGAAGTGCGGTTGGAGAAGTCAATACAAGGTTTCATCTGACAGGACAGGAACTGGAGGATTTATCACAAAAGTTTGTTGAGTTCGCTTCGCTTAATGATACCGACGTATCATCTTCGATTGATAACACCCAGAAGGTTATGGAGGCATTCAACCTCGAATCCAAGGATGCAGGGGCACTTCTTGATACCATGAATAAAGTAGGACAGGATACAGGTATATCAATGGACACACTTGCATCCTCAATGGTATCTAATGCTGCATCCCTAAAGGAACTTGGTATGTCAGCTGCAGATGCCGCAATCTTCCTGGGTCAGTGTGAGACGTCAGGTGTTGATACAAGTACGGTGATGGCTGGCCTAAAAAAAGCTCTTGTTAATGCATCTGGAGAAGGCAAATCTATGAAACAGGCTTTGTCAGATTTGCAAAGCACAATGTCAGGCGCGAATAATTCAACAGAAGCATACAATGCTGCCATTGATTTGTTTGGTTCAAAAGCAGGACCGGCACTGGCACAATTCTGCCAGGAAGGAAAACTGAATTTTGAAGAGCTAGGCAAATCATTGAATGACAATGTTGGAAGTGTCAGTGATACATTTAATGCAACGTTGGACCCGGCAGATCAGTTCAAACTCACATTAAATCAGTTAAAGGATGAAGGGTTTGAACTTGGCAATGCATTAGGACCAATACTAGCACAATGTCTTCAGACAGTAACACCGATTCTTAAGGACATTATCAATTCATGGAATTCATTGTCACCAGAAACACAGAATATGATCATCAAATGTGCTCTTCTTGCAGCAGCAGTTGGCCCTGTGATTTCTATCATAAGCAAGGTATCAGGAGGGGTTTCGTCACTAATTGGCATTATATCTAAAATTGCACCTGTATTGGGGCCTATTAAAACTGGTTTTGCAGCAGTAAATGCAGTCATGGCCGCTAATCCAATACTTATAATTATTGCGGCAGTTGCGGCACTTATAGCCATTTTTGTAACGCTTTATAATAAGTGTGAATGGTTCAGAGATGGTGTAAATGCCATATTCGGAGCTGTAGCCGATTTTATCAAGGGAGCTATTGATAAGATTAAAGGATTCTTCGATTTTGATTGGAAATTACCAAAAATAAAGTTGCCTCATTTTAAAGCGAGTGGAGAGTGGTCACTTTCCCCACTTAAGGTACCTAAAATTTCTGTAGATTGGTATGCAAATGGAGGAATCCTGAATAGTCCGACCATATTTGGTGCAAATGGAGATTCCCTGATGGGAGGGGGAGAGGCTGGAAAAGAGGCGGTACTTCCAATTAAACTGTTAAAGGACTACATCAGAGAAGAAAATGATGCAAATAATGCAACATTGGCCGCAATGATCGTTGAAGCATTCAAATCAATATCAATGACTGCGGAGAATAACATTTATATTGGAGATAAGAAGTCGATCACATTACTTACAAATCTCGTTCTTAAGCAGATGGCAAATAAGACATTAGCAACACAGGGGGCGAAAGGAAAATAATGCAGGACATACAATACAATGACATAAGAGGCTCTTCGCTTCAGATTTTTGCCCGGGAGTTGATATCTATTCCTGCCGCTCAGCCGAATATGGAAGAGGTAAAACTATCAGGGCGGGATGGAACCATATACAAGTTTAATGGTACATATGCAGCAACACCAATAAAGATACCATTTAATTATATCGGAGCAGTAGACAGGTGGAATGATCGCTGGAGAATGGCAAAACAGTGGCTGTCAGAAAGAAATGCAAAACTTATTATATCTGATGATGCAGGCTTTTTTTATAAAATAACCTATGTTGAATTAGATGATAATGAGAGGACATCTGAGCGGATAGGCAATTTTACAGCGATATTTCACACACTGGATGGGCTCCAATATTCCGTAGATGGTGCAATGGAATATGACATAGAAGATGTTTGCTGGAATCCTTATATAGAGTGTCATCCGACATATAAGATCGCAGCAGAAGGTATGTGTACGCTTAAAATCAATGGAAAAACGATGACTGCTAATGTTGGTCAAAATCTGACCATAGATACAGATCGGATGATCGCGTATCGCGAGGATGGTACTTTGAATAATACCAAAGTGTCAGGAAATTATGAAGATATGTATCTACAGCCGGGAAACAACAAGATTGAATTTTACGGAGGAAATCTGAAAGTGATACCTAATTGGAGGTGCTTATGATCCAGATATATAACATTGAAAATACAAACTTTGATCAGAACGGAGATATGTCATTATTTCCTTCAAGTGCATCCGTTCATGCCGTATTGAATGGAATATGGGAGGTAACGCTTGAACATCCAAAGGATTCAGAAGACCGCTGGAAGTATATTAAAGAGGGAGCAGTTGTTAAGATGCCTTCCTTTAATGGAGAGCAGCTTTTCAGAATAACTCATAAGGAAAAAAGTGATTCAGGAATATCTGCTGATCTGCAGCCTATATTTATGGATGCGGCAGATGATTGTTTCCTTTTGGATGTCCGTCCAACTGACAAAACAGGGCAGCAGGCTCTTGATATCATGACTGCACCGAATAAAAAGTATACAGCCGAAACAGATATTACATCGACTGGAACTGCATATTACCAAAATAAAAATCTCATCGAAGCAATCAATGGTGACGATGAGAATTCTTTTGTTAAGAGATGGGGCGGTGAAATCGTATATGATAATTACAAAGCGATAATAAATCGTCATGCTGGCAGCGACAGAGGTGTTGAGATCCTTTACGGAAAAAACATTGCTGAGAACGGAATGAAAGAGGAGGTTGACCTAAGAAATGTGGTTACCCGGATCATTCCACAGGCATATAACGGATATCAGATAGATGGGGATGCTCCTTGGGTTGATTCCCCTCTTATAGACAAATATCCAACAGTCAAATATTCAACAATGAAATTTGAAGATGTAAAAATGAGAGCTGATGCACAGGAAGATGATGAATCGAAAGGTGTGATCATATGCGATACACCGGCACAACTGGAGGCTGCACTTAGAAAACGCTGTCAGGAACAGTGGGAAGCGGGGGCAGACAAGCCTCAAGTAACTATATCTGTGGATATGGTAATGATTGAGGATACAGAGCTGTATGCCGATGTCAAGGGGCTTGTAGAAGTGTCTCTTGGTGATACCGTACATTGTAGAAACAATAATCTTGATATAGTTACAGATGCAAGAGTTACGGAATTAGAGTGGGATTGTGTGAATGACCGCATATTATCTGTATCGCTGGGCGATTATCAATTTGATTACATATCAAATCAGGTCAGTATTAATAACCGAATTGAGAGCGCAATCAGAGAAGATGGATCTGTGATCGGCTCTCAGGTGCAGGGAATACTGGATGCAGTGAAAACACAGTTTCATGCACTACGTGATGTAGCTCAAAAGCAGGATGTACGAGCCATGCTTTTTGAGGATTTAAACCCTGATTCACCTACGTTCGGAGCTATGTGCCTTGGATCAATGGGATTTGAGATTGCATCCAAAAGGACCGCTGATGGAAAAGACTGGATATGGAGTACATTCGGAACCGGGAAAGGCTTTTTTGCCGACTATATTATAGCCGGAACCATGCTGGCAGACAGGATATATGGAGGAACATTGACCATTGGCGGAATAGACAACATAGCAGGCATTATAAAAGTATTAGATGGTAATGGAGCTATCCTAACTATCATGGATAAAGATGGAATACTGACAAATGGTAAATACACTTGTGGAAGTGATGAATTTGGCCGAAGAGTAGAGATCTCAGAGGGGGAGATGAAGATCATGGACAAAAGTGGTAATACTGTCGGGAGAATTTTTGCAGTAAGTAATGAAATTTTTAAAATCGGTACTGAAAATGCATTATTTAGAATGTTTAAGACTGGCGAGGTATATGTTGATTGCCAGTCATTCGGTGTAAACGGATATAACGGATTTACCGGAACAGTAGAGTATTCGGATGGAACTTATGAGAATTATGTTGGAGGCCTGCTTATAGGAGGAAAATCGAAAGAGGGTGCTTATCCATGATTAGTAATAATAAATATTTGACGCAGGGAGAGATGGAGAGCAATGCCAAAGAAATTTATACATATCTAAGTGATAAAGGCTGGACAATCAATGCAATCTCAGGCCTGCTTGGAAATATGCAGAGAGAATCAACCATTAATCCTGGATTGTGGCAAAGCCTTAAAGAGGGCAACTATTCCGGTGGCTATGGACTGGTGCAGTGGACTCCGGCAACCAAATATACAAATTGGGCAAAGGCTAACGGATACGATATAGGAGATGGAACAGTACAGTTATATTGGATTGATCAGTTATCAGAATCTACAGGTGAATGGATTAAAACATCTGCGTATAATCTGACATGGTCTCAATTTAAAACAAGTACAGAGACACCGGAGTATCTTGCTTCAGCTTACCTCAAGAACTTTGAGAGAGCCGGTGTGGAAGAGGAAGAAGCACGAAGACAATATGCGAGATCCTGGTATGATTTCCTTGAGTCAGGTGTAGAACCGGCTGGAAGATATATAGTTAGATTTATTCCTGCATAGGAAAGGAGATATTTGAATGCAGACTATCAAAAGAGACATATATGTTACAAAGAATGTGCTTCAGGCTCCAATAGAGGTAACTGAGGGCACAAATTCAATCGCATTAGAGTTTGATATAAAGGATTACACTATTCCGGGTACAGCGGCAGCAGTTGTGTACAGTATGTGTACAAGAACTATGGCTGAGCCTAATAAAGCCTTGGCAGAAGTGGATGGAAATACGATTACGATTATTCCTTCTGAGTCATTTTTTCATGCAGGGCAGAATGTTATGCAGATCAGAGTGATAGATGGTGACAGTAAGCTGATATCGTTCAACATAATTGTTAAATGTACTGGAAAAATGAGATTTGGTGATGAGGAAGAGGAAAAGCAGACTACACTTGTGGAACAATTGTTAAAAAGATTTGGCAACTACGAAGCAGAGCTTAAGGATGTGAGAAAAGGATTTGCAGGAGAGTCATACGATACAGCGGGGGAGGCTGTTAGAAAACAAATTGAAAGTGTCAATCAAAAAGTAGATAAAATAGAAACTATAAGTACCAAGGAAATTGATGCAATATAAGTTTTGAGACAAGAGGTGAAGTATGAGAAGAGGAACAACTCCAACAATCAAAATAAAATTAAAAGGTTGTGATATAAATAATTTGGAAAAAATATATGTAACCTTTAAACAGGGAAAATATGAGTTTGAGAAGTCCATGGATCAATTGAATACTTCGGATGAAACATTATTTATTAAATTATCTCAAGATGAAACACTGCAGCTTGATGCTATGAAGAATGTATTGATACAGGTCAGGGCAAAGACAAAAGATGAAAATGTAATTGCAAGCAATATCAAGTCAGTACCAGTTGAAGATATATTGAAAGAGGGGATGATATGACAGAAATTGAACTTGAAATGGAAAATGATACTGAATTAAGAATTGAATGTGAGCAAATATACATAATGGATGATTATGAACAGCTAAAAAACAAACCCCGCTTGAATGGAAAAGAAATATCAGGAGATATGTATGAGACAGATCCAACCATACCAGAATGGGCTAAAGCACAAAACAAACCATCATACACCCCGGAGGAGGTGAATGCAGTTAATAATGATAATGCTATTACCATTGAAGAAATAGAGGCTATATTTAATGGACTTTAGATAACAGAAAGGAGAACTATGGAAAATAAATATTTAAATCTTACAGGTGCGGTATACATCATTAGTAAAATTAAAACTCTATTGGAAGATAAAAGTGATAAAGGACACACACATTCAAAGGAAGAAATCGGATTAGGCAATGTTGAAAACAAATCATCACAAACTATCAGAGGAGAGCTTACAAGTGATAATGTAATAAAAGCACTTGGATATACACCACCGAAAGAAAATACAACGTATGCTGTTATGAAAGGTGCAACAGCTTCAGCAGCTGGAACGTCAGGATTGGTACCTGCACCGGCAGCTGGCGATTATGGAAAGTATTTACGAGGGGATGGTACATATGGAGCACCGACAAATACAACTTATTCTGATGCAACACAGACTGCACATGGTCTTATGTCAGTAAGTGATAAGAAAAAGCTTGATGGAATAGCGGAAGGTGCAAATAAGACAACAGTAGATAGTGAACTGAGTAGCACTTCAACAAACCCGGTACAAAACAAGGCAGTACAGGCTGAGCTAACTAAGAAAGCACCTATAGCGAGTCCGTCTTTTACTGGTACACCTAAAGTGCCAACAGCATCAGCTGGTACAAATAATACTCAGGCCGCATCAACAGCATTTGTAACATCGGCCATTTCAACAGCGATGGCCGGTATTACTAAATTGGATTTTCAAGTAGTGCAGACATTGCCATCAACAGGCGTTAAGGGAACGTTTTATTTAATTGCCAATTCTGGAAGAGGACAGAATGTGTATGATGAATATTTATGGATTAACAATAAGTATGAAAAATTAGGTACAAGAGAAATTGACCTAAGCAGCTATATAAAGCAGTCGGATATGGTTGCAATAACCAATAGTGAAATAGATGCGGCATTTGCATAGAAAGAAGGAGAAAAAATGGCAAAATATTTGGATCTTACAGGATTAAAGTATTTTATCACAAAGCGGATAGGAAAAACGCACATATCCAAGATAGGGGATGGAACGTGTACTGGAGCTATAAGTGCATTAAACCAGAGTTTAGGTAATCTAAAGACAGATCTTAATAAATTAAATAGTTTAGGGAATATTTCCATCATGAAGATGGGTGCCAAAATACTTGAAATTTTACCGGGAAATAACTCATGTTTACTATTGTCAAAAAATGATGTTATTTCTGCACTAGGATTATCTTCATCAACATTCAATTTCGATAATCTTTGTGTATCAATTACAAACGGTGATGGTGCAGCATTTTCAGGGCATCTTGAATCGCCAACAATCACAACAACTGGTATCTATGTCGTATGGAAAGATAAAGTAACCGCTAGTTGTAATATTAGAGTAAATTATATACTATTTTATCATGACTAATAATTATTTTGCAATATATGCAATGAATCCCATGTAAGTAAGAGATTCTGTATGTCCATGTGATGATACCCATGATAATGTACCATCAGCTTTTAATTGTAATGCGGCTATTGCGGCAGTAGGGGTACTCCAATCACCAGCCACCATAAACATTGGAGATGTTAAAGTCGGGAAATCAGGCTTCATTAATGGCAATGGTAATCCGAGATTAGTTACATTTTCTAGGAAATATTCCTTATTTTTTACAACACCACTGATAATATGTTTGTAATATATAAAACATATCTTACCAATCATTGTTCCCATAATATCATTTTTAATAGTTATTTTGCCATTTGTTAAGCTACTTAAACTCTGGTTAGGGAGCGAGATAGAAAATATAAAATTTAATATGTAACTAACAAATAGAGCCTAGGAGCCGACACCAAATGAGGTGCCGGCTCTTATAATATAAAGAAAGGGGCGCAAGCTTATGAACAACATTAACACAATTAAAGGAGTGGTAACTGCAATAGCAGCTCTCCTGTCAGCATTATTAGGAACACTGTATGTTCCGGTACTACTTATGGTCCTTTGCAACATCATCGATTATGCAACAGGTCTCATGGCGGCAAAGAACCGTCCGGACGGAGGTATCAGCTCGTATCGTAGCATAAAGGGTATCAAGAAAAAGGTCTCGATGTGGCTGCTTGTAGTAGTTGGAGCTATATTAGATCAGCTTCTTTTGTATGCTACACATACGATTGGAGTTAATATTCCGATTAATTTTTTAGTGGCAAATATAGTAGATATATGGATTATTTGCAATGAGCTTATTTCGATTTTAGAAAATATCGTAGACATAGGTACATCAATACCGGGGTTTCTTATTCCTTTGGTTAAAAATATCAAATCACAGACAGAACATATTGCAGATCAGAAAGAAAGCGAGGACAAATAAATGAGAATAGGATTAAATGCAGGACACACAATTTCAGGACCGGGATACGGTACAAGTGGAGTGATCGTTGAGTCACAGGAGACACGTAAAGTAGTAGCAAGGCTTACAGAAATCTTTAAAAGTATGGGAGTAACAGTAGTACCATGTACGATCGATAAGGCAGCATCACAGTCCGCTTATCTTAAACAGGCGGTAGCACTTGCTAATCAGGATACCCTTGATTGGTTTATCTCCATTCATTTTAACAACGATGCAGCTAAGCAGGGAAAAGGAGTAGAGGTGTATACTTACAAGGGCAGACAGTACCAGGATGCCATTGAGGTATGTGAACATATCTCAGCACTGGGATTTAATAATCGTGGTGTAAAGGATGGATCAGGATTGTATGTAGTCCATAGGACAAAAGCGAAATCTATGTTGATAGAGGTATGCTTTGTAAATGATCCGGATGCATCAAATTACAAAAATAAATTTGATGATGTGTGCAATGCGATAGCATATGCGCTTGCTGACTATGTTGCCCCAGCAGCACCAAAGCCACAGGCACCATCTGTTACTCCAGCAAAACAGAAGTATGTTAAGGTGATATATGATGGAGCTGATGGACTGACTGTGAGAAAATCACCATCATGGGATGCATCTGCGGCAGCAGGAACAGTAAAGAAGAACGAGGTATTTACTGTGATTCAGGGACCTATCAAGGTTGGAAGCGGTAGTATGTATAAGCTTAAGTCAGGATTATACATTACAGCATCAAGCAAGTATGTTAGCGTGTTTGAGAAATAAAAGTTATACGCAAATGCAATTTGGATGGCCCGCTATCCATCAACAAAAGGAATGACTATCGGAGACGATCCGAACGATGCCAAGAAGCCTGCTATTGCACACAGCCTGTACGGATGGCAGTACACCAGTGCATTCACCTGCTCCGGGCTCAATAACAGCACGGATGCCAGCCTCTTATACGTGGAGCCTGGAGAAAAAGATACAACAGCAACAAGCCAGCCTGCACCCGCACCGGCCAAGCCGAGTGATGAGAGCTGGAAGGGCGATATTGACTACTACTTGGAAAGTGAAGAGGTCAGAAAAGGTGTGGCGCACAGTTAAAAAGGCACTATCAAAGTATACCAATGAGCTGCCGACCGACTCAATAAATTAAATAATTATTATCACATAGGGCATCTGTCAGATTGATGGATGTCCTATTTTTTTATTTTAAAATAACATTATGCGCAAAATACTATTGACATTATGCGCATGAGGAACAAATAATATGAGTGAGTTTAATCAAAACCAGTACATTAATAAATATATCAAAGAAAAATATGATAGAATCAACCTGACAATGAAAGCGGGAAAAAAAGAAAAAATCAAAAGCGCTGCCTCCAAGAGAGGCATGAGCGTGAATGAATACATTAATTGTCTGATTGACAATGATTTGTTGCAAAACATCGAATGAATGTGCTATACTCACATGAGATTAATTAAGAGAGGAAAAACACATGATTAACTTAGATGACATAGATATCACCCAGACACCGCCAACCCACGAGCCTGAGAGACAGTACTACTACATGGCAAAGGCTAGGCAGTATGTCAAGAAAAAGTCCGAAGAACTGGGAAGACCACTAACCTTGTTTTTAAAGACCTTCGGGTGTCAGATGAATGCCCGCGACTCAGAAAAACTTGTCGGAATACTCGAGCAGATAGGCTACGTGGAAGGAACTGATGAGCACTCGGATTTTATTGTATACAACACCTGTACCGTACGTGAGAATGCTAACAACAAGGTGTACGGCAGACTTGGGTATCTGCAGAACTACAAGAAAAAGAATCCTTTTATGAAGATTGCTCTCTGCGGCTGCATGATGCAGGAGCCGGAGGTTGTTGAAAATATCAAAAAGCACTATAAGTTTGTAGATATTGTATTCGGAACCCACAATATATTCAAGTTTGCAGAGATTTTGTGCAACAATATCGAGTCTGGTTCACAGGTGATTGACATATGGAAGGATACCAATCAGATTGTCGAAGATCTGCCGGTGAAGAGAAAGTTCTCTTTCAAATCAGGTGTAAATATCATGTTTGGCTGCAACAATTTCTGCAGCTACTGTATCGTGCCATATGTAAGAGGACGTGAGAGAAGCAGAGAGCCTAAGGATATCATAAGAGAGATAGAAAAGCTTGTTGCAGACGGAGTGTGCGAGATAATGCTTCTCGGACAGAATGTCAACTCATACGGTAAAACTCTTGACAATCCTATAACCTTTGCAGAGCTTCTTCGCGAGGTCAATAAGATTGAGGGACTTAAGAGGATTCGTTTTATGACATCTCATCCAAAGGATTTATCAGATGACCTGATTATGGCGATAAAGGAGTGCGACAAGGTGTGCAAGCATATGCATCTGCCGCTTCAGTCAGGTAGCTCAAGGGTGCTTAAGGAGATGAACAGGCACTATGACAAGGAAAAATATCTCGACGAGGTAAAGAGACTTCGTGAGCAGATTCCTGATATTGCAATCACAACTGATATCATTGTAGGCTTCCCGGGAGAGACTGAGGAGGATTTCCTTGAGACAATGGATGTTGTTAAGCGGGTCAGATATGACAGTGCTTTTACATTTATTTACTCAAAGAGAACAGGCACACGCGCTGCCACAATGGAGAATCAGGTGCCGGATGATGTGGTTAAGGACAGGTTTGACAGGCTCTTAAAGGAGGTTCAGACTATCTCATCAGAAAAGGCAAAATGCTATGAGGGCAAAGTGGTGCCTGTGCTTGCAGAGGAAATGGATGACCAGAAGGACGGCTATGTGACCGGACGTATGGACAATAATTCAATCGTACATTTTCCGGGTACCGAGGATATGATTGGAAATATCTACAATGTGAAGCTTGATGAGTGCAGAGGCTTCTACTATATGGGAGAGATAAAAGAGGATGCGTAAGCGTTTTGGCAGAAATGATATAATCCTGATATCGGTTATTGTAATGATCTCTGTCGCTCTGCTTCTTATATGGAAGCTTGTATATTTAAAGGGGCAGGATACGGATAGCGATGCATGCGTCGAGGTGACTATCGATGGAAGGGCCTATGGCACATATCCGCTTTCAAAGGATGATACAATTGAGATAAAAAACGGCGATGGCGATGTTACTAACACCCTTGTCATAAAGGGTGGTGTGGCGGATATGACCTCTGCCGACTGTCCGGATCATCTGTGTGTGAAGCAGAAGGTGATATCAAAGGAAGGAGAGTCGATTATCTGTCTGCCGAATAAGGTTGTTGTGACGGTAAAAAGCGGCATGAAATCCGATATAGATTCGATATCCAAGTGATACCCGAACATTTTTATAGAAAGAATGAGATAAATGAAAACCAGAAAGATTGCATATCTTGGTATGCTTATGGCACTGGCACTGGTGCTAAGCTATGTTGAGTCACTTATACCGTTTGCGGTAGGCATACCGGGAGTGAAGCTTGGACTTACAAATATAGTGACAGTAATCATGCTTTATATAGCATCACCCATGGAGACGTTTCTGCTATGTGTATTTCGCGCGGTGCTTTCGGGCTTTATGTTTGGAAATGCGTTCAGCATCATATATTCACTGGCAGGCTGTATACTAAGCTTTATCGTTATGTACCTGCTTAAGAAATCAGATAAATTCAGCTCTGTCTCAATAAGTCTGGTCGGTGGAGTGTGTCACAATATAGGACAGATAATAGTTGCGGCTATAGTTTTGTCAACCTACAGCGTAGTGTATTATATTCCGGTGCTTCTTGTGGCAGGATGCATCACGGGACTTGTGATTGGAACAGTAGCTTCACAGGTGCTTTTGAGGATTTCTGACAGCTTTCATGTATAGTTTTAATGGGCTGTAATCTACGTATATTTAATAACAAAAGGAGATGCTGCTGTTTTTATGCCTGTGTGTCAGGCTACAGACGAAACAGTAACAAATGGATTCAATGTATGCATATATAAAAGGAGAGCTTGCAGAAAAAAATATAGACAGCATTGTAGTGGAGGCAGCAGGCGTAGGCTATCTCATTTACATACCGACGCAGTATTTTGATATGCTGCCTGACGAGGGAGAGGATGTAAAAATTTACACCTACCTGTGTGTCAGGGAGGATGCCATGATACTTTACGGCTTTTTGAGCAAGGATGATCTTGAAATCTTTAAGCTGCTGATTACAGTCAGCGGAATCGGACCAAAGGGCGGTCTTGCGATTTTGTCAACTCTGCCTGCCGATGATTTGCGCTTTGCAATTTTATCGGGCGACTCAAAGGCTATATCAAAGGCACCGGGAATAGGTGCAAAGACGGCTCAGAGAGTGATACTTGATTTAAAGGACAAGCTGTCGCTTGAGGATGCATTTGAAAAGAAGCTTGAGAATCAGACTTCCGGTGCTGCTGTATCCATGAACAGCACTGTGAAAAATGATGCTGTCATGGCGCTCAATGCACTTGGATACTCATCTACTGAGAGTCTTAAGGCAGTGTCCAAGGTTGATATCACAGAGGATATGGATGTAGAGGATGTGCTGAAGCTTGCGCTCAAAAATATGGGCTGATTGGACAAGCTGTAAGCTTAAAACAGAAACGGGGAACGAAACGTGAAAAGAGTAATTTCCACACAATTGCAGGAAGAGGATATAAAGATAGAGAAATCCCTGCGTCCTATGTATTTTGATGACTATATCGGTCAGCAGAAGATAAAGGACAATTTAAAAATATATATTGAAGCCGCAAAATCAAGGGGCGAGGCGCTCGATCATGTGCTGTTTTACGGACCTCCGGGGCTTGGAAAGACAACACTTGCTGGAATCATTGCAAATGAGATGGGTACAAAGATAAAGGTGACCTCCGGTCCTGCAATAGGTAAGCCGGGAGAGATGGCAGCCATACTCAACGGACTTTCTGAGGGAGATATACTGTTTGTCGATGAGATTCACAGATTAAACCGTCAGGTGGAGGAGGTGCTCTATCCTGCCATGGAGGATTATGCCATTGATATTATGATTGGTAAGGGCGAGTCTGCAAAGTCAATCAGATTCAACCTGCCCAAATTCACCCTTGTAGGTGCAACAACGAGGGCGGGCATGCTGTCAGCGCCTCTTCGGGACAGGTTTGGCGTGGTAAATCACATGGAGTTTTACACTGTCGATGAGCTAAAGCATATTATCGTCAATTCCGCAAAGGTGCTTGGAGTTGAGATAGATGACAAGGGAGCCTACGAGATGGCGCGTCGTTCAAGGGGGACTCCAAGACTTGCAAACAGACTGCTAAAGCGTGTCAGGGACTTTGCGCAGGTCAAGTATGACGGCAAAATCACCTATGATGTGGCAAGCTTTGCGCTGGACCTTTTGGAGGTGGACAAGTACGGACTTGATTTAAACGACAGAAATATACTTCTCACTATCATTGACAAGTTTGCGGGAGGACCGGTGGGCCTTGATACGCTTGCAGCGGCAATAGGTGAGGATGCCGGAACCATTGAGGATGTTTACGAGCCGTATCTGGTGAAGAACGGCTTTATAAACCGCACACCAAAGGGGCGAGTGGCGACAGAACTAGCCTTTGAGCATTTTGAGAGAAAAAGGGCTTAAAGTTGCAATTTATATCTATAAGGCATATAATAATTAAGTATTTGATATTGAAATTGATAGTAATAGTAATATTAATACTAATATAGCTGGTTTGAATAAATGTGAAAACGGAGGATGATTAAATGTCTGCAAAAACAAATGCCGAGGTGGTAATAGACGGAAAAGTTTACACACTGTCAGGATATGAGAATGAGGAATACTTACAGAAGGTTGCGGCATACATCAACAACAAGATTGCAGAGTTTGATGATATGGATGAGTATAAGCATCTTCCGGGCAATATGAAGAGCACACTTATCGAGCTCAATATTGCGGATGATTATTTCAAGGCAAAGGCACTTGTCGAAAAGCTTGAGGGTGATATAGAGAATAAGGATAAGGAAATATACGATTTAAAGCATGATTTAATTTCCAATCAGGTAAAGACCGAGAATGCTGAGGCAAGCATGAAGGAGCTTGAGGCACAAAACAAGGAGCTTTTACTCAACAAGGCGAGACTTGAGGCAACACTTGAGGAGTCGCTTCTTGATGGAAAAAAGCCTGTTAAAAAATCTGCACATGCTTCCAATGGGGCAAATGACAGTAGCGATAAATAGCAATAAAAGGGGAACAGTTATCGTACACTGTTCCCTATTTTATTGCAGGTTTATATAATATAAAATGAGCATCTATATGAGGAAATATATGAGAAATAAAGATTTTGAACTGCTTGCACCGGCAGGAAGCCTTGAGATACTTAAGGGTGTGATAGAAAGCGGCGCCGATGCTGTGTATGTGGGCGGAAGCATGTTTGGAGCCAGGGCATATGCCAATAATTTCACAGAAGAGGAGCTTTTAGAGGCAATTGATTTTGCGCATTTACGAGGAGTAAAGGTGTATCTGACGGTCAATACGCTGATTAAAAACAGTGAGTTTTCAAAGCTCTACGACTACCTGCTTCCATACTACAAAAGAGGACTTGATGCAGTGATAGTGCAGGATATTGGAGTGGTGAAGGCTATCCATGAGTATTTTCCGTCAATGGAGATACATACGAGTACACAGATGACGGTAACGGGAGCTGACGGAGTGCGCTTTCTTTCACAGTTTGGAGTGACGCGTGTGGTCATGGCAAGGGAGGTTTCTCTTGCCGAGATGAAGCGCATACATGAGGAAACAGGCATGGAGCTTGAAGCCTTTGTTCACGGAGCATTGTGCTATTCGTATTCCGGACAGTGCCTTTTCAGCAGTATTTTAGGTGGTAGAAGCGGAAACAGAGGCCGCTGTGCACAGCCGTGCAGACTGCCGTATACCGTGGAGGGCAAAAAGGATGAATACATTTTAAGCCTTAAAGATATGTGTGGTATAAAGGCTCTTGACAAGCTGCATGATGCAGGTGTTTATTCGCTCAAGATTGAGGGGCGTATGAAGCAGCTTGAGTATGCATGCGGAGTGGTAAAATACTACAGAAACTATATCGACAGTATGAAGCCTGTTACCGATGCTGATTATGACAGGATAAAGGCACTTGGAAACCGCTGTGGTTTCACAGACAGGTATTATTTCGACCACAATGGCTCTGATATGGTGACTTATGTGAAGCCTAATTTCGTTTCAAATGCTGCAGAGCCTTCGCCTGAAAAAAGAAAGCTCTCGATAGAGGGAGAGCTTGTTTTAAGAGAGGGCGAGCCCGGAAGCCTCACTGTAAAAAGAGGTGATGTGACATACAAAGCATCAATAGAACCTGTCAGCGCCGCACTTAAGGCACCGCTTGATAAAAAGGCCGCTATAGACAGGATAAACAAAACCGGTGATACAGACTTTGAGTTTTCACATATTAAAGCTCAAATCGGAGAAAACGTCTTTGTGCCAAACGGAGCACTAAATAAGCTGCGGCGTGATGCAATTTCAGGGCTTTGTGATAAGCTGTTGAAAAAGTATTACAGGGATGATGCACGATATGCTGATATATCAAGTATGTGTGAGCTCCCTGAACATGTCGTAAAAAGCGACGCAGCACATGAAGATGGAGCTGTAAATGCAAAGGATTACACTGCCATATGCTCGTGTATGACACGCGCGCAGCTTGATACACTTATTAGCTATGACTGCTTTGACGTATTTTATCTGGATTTTGACATGTATGACAGGAATACTCTGATACAGCAGTTTGCAGATGATGTGAAATGCCTTACAAAGCGAAATAAAAAAGTGTATCTCATGCTGCCTACGATATTAAGGGCAGATTCATCTGATTATTTTGTATCTATCGCAAAAGAGCTTGATAATGTAAGCTTCGAGGGCTTTGTTGTGAAAAATTACGAGGAGCTTTATCTGACAGAAAATTTGTTTACAGGGGAAAAAGTTATTTTAGACCACAATATGTATACCTTTAATGATGTTTCAAAGAGCGCATTTTTTGAGCACGGAGTAAGTGGTGATACAGTGCCGCTTGAGCTCAATTCAAAGGAGATTATGCATAGAAACAATATAGGCTCGCAGATGATAGTCTATGGATATTATCCGCTTATGACCACCGCCAATTGTGTGCACAAAAACACAAAGGGCTGTGATAAAAAGCAAAAGCTTATATACTTAAAGGACAGATACAATAAATCCTTTGCAGTTTGTAACAACTGTAAGGAGTGCTATAATACAATATATAATTCACTGCCTACCATGCTCACAAAGAATATAGGTAAGCTTAAGGAGGCAGGTATCAGAAGTTTTAGATACAGCTTTACAATCGAGACTCCAAAGCAGATTAAGGCGGTTATGGATGATAAGGTAGCTGAATATACAAACGGACATTACAAAAGAGGAGTAGAATAACATGGTACATCTGATAGTACAGCTTTCCAAGTATATTATGATAATACTTTTTCTCATATATACTTTTTTATGCTTTCATTTATTCAAGTATCCCGACAAGCCGAAAAAGCAGAAGCATATATATAATCTGCAGAGATTTTATATGTTTCTGATTCATTTAGATGGTTTTTTGGTGCTCTTTGTCACGACAATGGATACAAAGATAATAGGATTTTATATAGCACAGCTTGTGCTTTTTGAATCAATTTATTTGATTTATCATAAGTTTTATAAGAATGCCTCAGAGCTTGTGCTAAACAACATGGTGATGATGCTTTGCATAAGCATGATTATTCTAACGAGAATTTCGTTCGACAAGGCATTAAGGCAGTTTGTTTTTGTACTTGCCGGAACGATATTTGCGTTTTTAATACCGCTTATCATGCAAAAAGGTACGATGTTTCGAAAATTGACATGGACATATGCCGGTGTGGGAATACTTGGTCTTTTGTCAGTGCTTGTGGTAGGAGTGGCGAGCAGAGGAGCAAAGCTTTCTTTGACATTTGGTCCTGTTTCAATTCAGCCGTCTGAGTTTGTAAAGATACTTTTTGTGTTTTTTATAGCATCCATGCTGTATAAATCAACTGATTTAAAGCAGCTTGCCATAACAAGCGGCGTATCGGCAGTGTTTGTGCTGATACTTGTTGCATCAAACGACCTCGGTGGAGCGCTTTTGTATTTCTTTACATATCTGGTCATGATTTATGTTGCGACAAAAAGGTTTTATATTTTTGCCGGAGGACTCGCGTTTGTGGGACTTGGAATGTACGCAGGCTATCATCTGTTTTCACATGTGAAAAACAGAATTGTTGCATGGCTTGATCCTCTTTCTGTCATAGACAAGGCCGGCTATCAGGTGTGTCAGTCGCTCTTTGCCATAGGTACAGGCGGACTGTTTGGCTTTGGACTGGGGCAGGGACTGCCAAATAAGATACCTATTGTGTCTAAAGACTTTATCATAGCGGCTATCTCAGAGGAGATGGGCGGTATATTTGCTGTCTGCCTCATTATGGTTTGTGTCAGCTGCTTTCTTATGATATTTAATCTTTCCATGCAGATGAAGGATGCATTTTACAAGTATGTGGCGTTGGGACTTGGCAGTGTGTACGCGCTTCAGGTGCTTTTAACTGTCGGCGGCTCAACCAAGTTTATACCGATGACCGGTGTGACGCTGCCGCTTGTGAGCTACGGTGGCAGCTCGCTTCTATCTACGATGATTATTTTTGGAATGATACAGGGCATGTATATTATGCAGGCATCCCCTGAAAAAAGGAGAAAAATAGATGACAAGAGACGAAAGGACCATGAGACAAAAAACAGACAAAAGCAGACAGCTAAAGAGCCGGGGGCGCAGGGAAGTCAACAGAGAAGGAGAAAACCGGCAGCAGGCGGCAAAAACAGCACGAAGACACAGAAATAGAGAGTATGCGGTTGTTACATATTTTTTCCTTATAGTTTTTGTTGGATTGATAGGTTATTTCTTATATTTCCAATTTGTAAAAAGCGACGAATTCATCAACAGCCCATACAATTCGCTGCAGGATCTTTTCTCTAAGAATGTAGTGAGGGGCGAGATACAGACTAAGGATGGACATGTCATAGCTCGGACAAAGGTCAGCTCGGATGCATCTGAGACAAGGGAATACCCTGACGGCAGGTTGTTTGCGCATGTAGCGGGCTTTGCCGTAAATGGTAAGGCCGGGCTTGAAAAGCAGGAAAATTTCTCATTGCTTCGCTCACATGAGTTTTTCCTTGACCAGATAGTAAATGATATAAGCGGTAAGAAAAATACCGGTGATAATGTCATAACCACACTGGATTATGAAGCACAGGCGGCTGCATACAATGCACTTGACGACTATGAAGGTGCTGTCATTGCAATTGAGCCGAAGACAGGAAAGATTGCAGTTATGGTGTCAAAGCCTGATTATGACCCAAATACCATCGCAAGTGACTGGGAGAGCGTAAACGGTGAGGGCAGCACTTCTCTTTACAACAGGGCAACACAGGGACAGTATGCTCCGGGCTCAGTGTTTAAGATTTTTACAGCACTTGAGTATTATAACGAAAATCCGTCTACATACAACGACTACAGCTTTGATTGTGACGGCAGTATTACAAAGGACGGCTTTACAATCCACTGTGCCGGCAATAAATCACACGGACAGGAGGACTTAACAAAGTCGTTTGCAAAGTCATGTAACTCGTCATTTTCCAATATAGGTCTTTTGGTAGATAACAATAAGCTTAATACCTTGTGTGACGATATGCTTTTCAACAAGAATCTGCCTATAGCCTTTGATTCAAAAAAGAGTAAATTTGCACTGGATAACAATGCTTCGTCAGCTCTGACCATGCAGACCACGATAGGACAGGGAAACACGCTTGTTTCACCGCTTCATATGTGCATGATTGCCGGTGCAATCTGCAATGATGGAAATCTGATGAGGCCATATCTGGTAGACCATACGGAAAATGCGAGCGGGGCGCTTGTGGAGCAGAATAAACCGGCTTCATACAAGCAGATTATGTCAAAGGATCAGGCAGCTTTTCTTCAGAATCTTATGGCAGCAGTGGTATCTGATGGAACAGGCGCAAAGCTAAGCGATCAGAGCTATGAGGCCTTTGGAAAGACCGGAACTGCCCAGGTATCAGATTCTACAGACCAGACCAATGCCTGGTTTGTGGGCTATGGAAAAAAGGATGGCTACAATGATCTGGCAATCGCAGTAGTTGTGGAGGATTCGGGTGCCGGAAGCACATATGCGGTGCCGGTGGCAAAAAAGGTATTTGATAAATATTTCAATGAATAGGCTTGTTGCACTTTTTTTAGAAGTAGGTTATACTTAAGTGTAATGACAGACGTTATCGTTCATATTTCGCTTGAACTGACAGATAGCGTTTAAACCACACTTGGAGGAATGGCAATGATAGAAGCAACGAGCTGTGGCGGTGTGGTAATCTTTCGTGGCAAAATATTACTCTTATACAAGAACTACAGGAACAGGTACGAGGGGTGGGTACTGCCCAAGGGAACTGTGGAATCTGATGAAGAGTACAAGGACACTGCAATCCGTGAAGTGAAAGAGGAGACTGGTGCCAGTGCAACGATAATCCAATACGTGGGTAAGAGCCACTATTCTTTTACCGTGCCACATGATACAGTGGAAAAGGATGTACACTGGTATCTTATGATGGGCGAAAGTTATTATAGTAAACCGCAAAGAGAAGAGTATTTCATGGATTCAGGGTTTTACAAGTATCACGAGGCATATCATCTGCTCAAGTTTGCAAATGAGAAGCAGATACTTGAGAATGCTTACAATGAGTACCTGGATTTAAAGAAAAGCAACTTATGGGGGACACACAAGTATTATTAGTATTATTAAAAAGCAGTTTAAAAAACTGCTTTTTGAGGTTTTGGAATGAAATGGTATGAGGATTTATTTGTAGGAGAGTCTGTTACCGGAAAGATAAAGAAAATCAAGTGGAAGATAGAGCATAATGCCGGCATGCTTCACACATACATCATCACGTTTCCGTCAAATGAGGAAAATCTTTTGGATATCATTCCGACAAGAGAATTGCTGCAAAAGGGATATCCTAAGAAGAATCTGCACATAATCGCAGTAGCGGGTAATTATGATGAGGCACTTTTGCTGGCCTGTGATATTGTTAAGGAGACATACGAAAATACAGGTAAAACTGATGTGAAGAGCTATTTAAAGAGCAGACGGAGGAATTAGATATATGATATTTACGATTTTAAAGGTCATAGGCATCATACTCCTTGTAGTGCTTGCTCTTATACTTACAGCGCTGCTTTGCGTACTGTTTGTGCCGGTCAAGTACAGGGCTGTCGGAAGCTTTGACAATACAGACATAAGAGCAAAAGCACATGTGTCGTGGCTTTTTCATTTGTTTGCACTGCATATAGAGTATGCACAGGAGACTGACGGATATATAAGGCTTGCTTTTGTGAAGAAGAAGCTGTTTGATAATTATGAGGCTTTGGATGATGACGATATGGATGAGGCAGCTAAAACTGAAACAGAAGATAAAGTTAGTGAAAACACCGGAGATGAGCCTAAAATACCGGCAGATGAGTCAGAATACATCACAGATGAACAGGCAGAGGATGAAAGCACAGCACAGACTCATAACGAGCAAAGGACAGTAACTGATGAGAATCAGCATATAAAACAACAAACAAAGCCCACTCATCAAAAAACGTATAAAAAGCCACACAAAAAGTCACATAAAAAGCAATTTAAAGATAAGTCAGAAAAAATAAAAAACTGTATCTATAAGCTAAAAAGAGAATACAGTGATGAGAGAAATAAAGCCGCTTTTTTACATCTGAAAAAAGAGCTTTTTATCATTCTTAAAAGAATATGCCCAAGGAGGCTTAAGCTTACAATGGTTTATTCAACAGGCTCGCCGGATACAACAGGCATTTCATTAGGTGTTTTAGCATGCTTTCCTGTCGGCTATACAAACAGATGGCGGATTACACCTGATTTCGAGAGTGAAAATCCGTATGCAAAGGGCAGCTTTGATATAAAGGGGCATGTGATAGTAATAAGTATTTTAGCGGCAACACTTAGAATTTTATTTGATAAAAACTGCCGCAGATTATATAATAGGATAAGCAGATAGGAGGAAGATATTATGGCAGATAATAGTTTCAATAACACAGTAGAGTCACTTTTCAAGGGGATGGACAGCTTTATCACTACAAAGACTGTAGTCGGTGATGCGATTCATATAGGGGATACAATCATACTTCCGCTTGTGGATGTGTCGTTTGGAGTGGCAGCAGGAGCATTTTCAGCAGAAAAGAAAAATAACGGAGCCGGCGGTATGGGCGGAAAGATTCAGCCAAGTGCAGTGCTCGTTATCCAGAATGGACAGACAAAGCTTGTCAATGTAAAGAATCAGGACGGCATGACCAAGATACTCGATATGGTGCCGGACATTGTAAGCCGCTTCTCAAAGGGAAAAAATGATGACCTTAATCTCGACGATGTAAAGGTAGACGAGGCAGAGGACGATAAGCAGGATTAATTTCATATATGTGAGCAAATAAAAAGGACATCCAAACGGATGTCCTTTAAAATTCAAAAGATTCAAAAATAAAGACTAAGCTCTCTCAACTTTGCCAGATCTTAAACATGAAGTACATACATATAACTTCTGTGGAACTCCATTGACCTTGCAAGAAACCTTCTTAATGTTTGACTTCCAAACATGATTTGATCTTCTATGAGAATGGCTGACATTATTTCCATAATGAACACCTTTTTCACAAATTGCACATTTTGCCATGATATTGCACCTCCTTGCATTTCACTAAGCTTACCATACTCTTAAGCTCACAACAAATGTATTCTATCAGATTAAAATAAAGAATGCAAGGATAAAATATAAAAATATTTGCTTTTTGTGAAAAAAAAGGTATAATAACATTAGCTACGTCACAATATGATGGAGGTATATATTATGAAGGGACAGATGGATACCCAATATGGACAAATTTTAATTGATACAGATGTTATTGCAACCTATGCAGGCTCTGTAGCTGTAGAGTGCTTTGGAATAGTAGGCATGGCAGCGGTCAACATGAAGGATGGTCTTGTAAAGCTTTTAAAGAGAGATTACCTGAACCATGGAATAAATGTAAAGGTAGATGAGAACAACGAAATTACCATTGATTTTCATGTAATAGTAGCGTATGGTATTTCGATCGGCACTGTTTCGGACAATCTTATCGAGACGGTTAAGTACAAGGTTGAGTCATTTACAGGAATGAAAATTGCAAAGATCAATATTTACGTTGAGGGCGTAAGGGTAATTGATTAAGGAGGACTACAAAAAGTGGAGATCACAAGCATTAATTCAAAGCTCCTTGCAAGGATGTTTCTTGCGGGAGCCAAGAATCTTGATTCAAAGAAAGACTGGATAAATGAGCTGAATGTATTCCCGGTACCGGATGGTGATACCGGAACAAATATGACAATGACAATCATGTCTGCGGCCAAGGAGGTCAGCTCGCTCACAAATCCTACCATGGCAGAGCTTGCAAAGGCTATTTCATCAGGCTCTTTAAGAGGCGCCAGAGGAAACTCGGGTGTTATCTTATCACAGCTTTTCAGAGGCTTCTGCAAGGTTATAAAGGAATACGATGAGATAGATGTCACTATTCTTTGTGAGGCATGCCAGAAGGCAGTTGAGACAGCTTACAAGGCAGTTATGAAGCCTAAGGAGGGAACTATCCTCACAGTGGCAAAGGGCGCAGCAGAAAAGGCTCTTGAGCTGTCAGACGAAACAGAGGATGTTGTCACATTTGTTGAAGAGGTTATAAAGCAGGCTGAGTATGTGCTTGACCAGACACCGGAGATGCTTCCTGTATTAAAGCAGGCAGGTGTTGTGGATTCGGGCGGACAGGGACTTGTTCAGGTATTAAAGGGAGCATATGATGCCCTTATCGGCAAGGAGATTGACTATACAATCGAGGGTGCACCAACAGGAGCAGCTCCTGCAAAGATTTCGGCTGAGACAGAGGCAGAGATTAAGTTTGGTTACTGCACAGAGTTTATTATTGTACTCAATGCGCCAATGTCAGACAATGAGGAGCACGCATACAAGGCATTCCTCGAGTCAATCGGTGACTCTATAGTCGTTGTAGCTGACGATGAGATCGTAAAGACTCACGTACATACAAACGACCCTGGACTTGCACTGCAGAAGGCACTTACCTTCGGCTCACTCAGCAAGATAAAGATCGACAATATGCGTGAGGAGCATCAGGAAAAGCTCATCAAGGATTCACAGAAGCTTGCAGCACAGCAGAAGGCTGAGGAAGAGGCTTATGAAGCTGCTCAGGCTGATGAAAAGACAAATAACATGCCTGCAAAGGAAATGGGCTTTGTATCTGTTTCAATCGGAGAAGGCATGAATGAAGTGTTTAGAGGCCTTGGAGTGGACTATCTCATAGAGGGTGGTCAGACCATGAACCCTAGCACAGAGGATATGCTCAACGCTATCGAGCATGTAAATGCAAAGACAGTATTTATCCTGCCAAACAACAAGAATATCATCATGGCTGCAAACCAGGCAGTAGACCTTGTTGAGGATAAACAGATTATTGTTATCCCTACAAAGACTATCCCGCAGGGTATCACAGCGCTTGTAAATTATATACCTGACCACAGTGCCGAGGAGAATAAAGAGCAGATGATGGCTGAGATAGAAAATGTCAAGACAGGACAGGTGACATATGCAGTCCGTGATACTGAGATTGACGGAAAAACCATCAAGCAGAACGACTTCATGGGAATCGGAGACAAGAGCATCCTTTCTGTTGGAACAGACTTAAAGGCTACCACACTTGAGATGGTAGATGCCATGGTAGATGAGGATTCAGCAATTGTCAGCATCTATTTCGGAAGTGATTCTGATGAGGACTCAGCTAATGAGCTTGCGGCAGCAATCGAAGAGAAATATCCTGATGTAGAGGTTGAGGTCAACGATGGCGGACAGCCAATCTACTATTATGTTATTTCTGTAGAGTAAAGCCTTTTAAAGAATATAAATGATATTTATTATATTTAGGAGCAAATATGGATATAGCTTCACCGATTACCGCGGTTAAGGGAATCGGGGAAAAAACACAAAAAGCATTTGCTAAAATGGGAGTATACACCGTTGGTGATATACTCCTTCATTTTCCCCGGGATTATGTAAAGTTTCCGGAAATAACGGATATTGATGAACTGAATAATGTAAATGAGAGCAGCACCTATGCCATCCATGCTGTGATTAAAAAGGCACCTGTAGTGAAAAATACAGCGAGAATGCAGATTACATTGCAGGATATCGGCTCGCCCGGGCATATGATACAGCTGGTATGGTACCGTATGCCATACCTTAAGGCACAGCTTGTGCAGGGGAGACATCTTATATTTTACGGACATATTAAGCCAAAGGGCGGCAGATATGTCATGGAGCAGCCTGTGGTGTATGAGGTGCAAAAGTACGAGGCTATACGCGATACACTGCAGCCTGTGTATTCCGTGACAAGCGGTGTGACAAACAATCTGATAGTCAAGACGATAAAGGAGACTCTGTCACATGATACACTGCTGTCAGATTACCTGCCTAAGGATATAAGGCACAGATACGGTTTTTGCGAGTATAATTATGCTATGAAGCAGATACATTTCCCTGATGACTTTGACGCTCTTGTGGAGGCAAGAAGACGGCTTGTTTTTGATGAGTTTTTTCTCTTTATCATGGGCATGCGGTATCAGAATAAAAGGCAGCAGAAGGACAAAAATGAGTTTGAGTTTACGGATGATGCTTTTATAGACGGACTGATTGAGAAGCTTCCGTATGAGCTGACAGGCGCGCAGAAGAAGACGATAGATGAGATAAAGCAGGATATTAAAAGTCCTTATGTGATGCAGAGGCTTATTCAGGGCGATGTGGGCTCAGGAAAGACGATTGTTGCTTTTCTTCTTATGGCGTGGGCGTCAAAATGTGGCTATCAGTCTGCCATAATGGCTCCGACGGAGGTGCTTGCAAACCAGCATTATGAGACATTTTGCTCACTGGTTGGTCAGTTTGGACTTGACAGTCCTGTTGTGCTTCTTACCGGCTCCATGACGGCAAAGCAGAAAAGAGAAGCCTATGCGCGCCTTGAAAACGAGAAAAATGCGCTTATTATAGGCACTCATGCGCTCATACAGGAGAAAGCGGATTTTTCCAATCTGTCGCTTGTTATTACAGATGAGCAGCACAGATTTGGCGTGAAGCAGAGAGAGAGCTTCTCGGATAAGGGAAGAAAGCCACATATACTTGTGATGAGTGCCACTCCGATACCGCGTACGTTAGCAATAATCATATACGGTGATATGGATATCTCTGTCATAAATGAGGTGCCGGCAAAGAGGCTTCCGATCAAGAACTGTGTGGTTGGCACGGCATTCAGGCCAAAGGCCTACAGCTTCATCGAGGAGCAGGTGAGAGCCGGCCATCAGGCGTATGTTATATGCCCTCTTGTGGAGGAAACCGAAAACTCGGAAGGGGAAAATGTCACAGACTATGCAAATGTGCTTAAAGCGGCACTGCCAAAGGATATCACGGTAGATGTGCTTAATGGCAGGATGAAGAGCAAGGCAAAGGATGAGGTGATGCAGCGCTTTGCAAATAATGAGTCGCAGGTGCTTGTGTCCACAACAGTCGTGGAGGTTGGTGTAAATGTGCCCAATGCAACCGTCATGATGATAGAAAATGCAGACAGGTTTGGACTTGCACAGCTTCATCAGCTAAGAGGCCGTGTGGGCAGGGGGGATGCACAGTCGTATTGCATTTTCATCAATTCGTCAAATTCAAAGAAATCAAAAAAACGTCTGGAGATACTAAATAAATCAAATGATGGCTTTTATATAGCAAGTGAGGATTTAAAGCTCAGAGGTCCCGGGGATTTCTTTGGAATCAGGCAGAGTGGAGACCTTGCGTTTGCTCTTGCGGATGTGTATCAGGACAGCGATGTGCTAAAGGAAGCATCTGAGATGGTGGATGAGGTGCTTGAAGCAGACCCGGCGCTTTGTACACCGGAAAACAGAATACTGAAAAAGAAAATGGATGAATTTGCAAAAGAACAATTAAAGAGGATGAATCTGTGATGAGCTTAAATGGCTAAAATAAAAGCTGATATAGCATGCAGGACTATGTATGTGTATATCAGCTTTTTACTTTAAGCGTTTTGGAATGGTTATGAAATAAGTATAATCTGCTTACTCAATCTGTCTGATATCGGATATATCCGGGTGAATCGTGAGAGAATAGTTTGTGTAATACACGACAAAGCCGGCTGCGGCACCGTTTGGCTTTTTGACATTTTTCTTTTGCAGATAGTCTATCTCTACCTTGTCGGCATTTTTGCCCTTTGAGTAGTAACCTGCGAGCTTGCCGGCCTCCTCAAAGGTGCTGTCCGGCAGCTCTTTGTTTTCAGCTTTTACAATGACATGTGAGCCGGGCATGCCCTTGGCGTGGAACCACCAGTCGTTTCCGGTTGCCAGCTTGAAGGTGAGCTCATCGTTCTGGTAGTTGTTTTTGCCAACGTACATATCAAAGCCGTCTGATGAGATATAGTGGAAGGGTTTGCTCTTTACCTTCTGTTTCTTTGAACCCTTTCCTTTTTTGATAAAACCGTATTCTATCAGCTCATCCTTTATCTGGACGAGGTCGTCAGCGCTTAAGGCGATATCCAGTGAATTCTGAATTGATTCGAGATGGTCTATCTGACCTTTTGTTTCAAGAATCAGCTCGTTCAATGCTTCGGCAGTACGCTTCATCTTTCCGTATTTGTCAAAGTATTTCTGCGCGTTCTCGGCAGGTGTTTTTGTGTTGTCGATAGGGATTTTAATGATTTTGTTGTCATCATAATAGTTTGCAGCTTCAAGAAACTTGTCGTCCGGTGTAAGTCCGTAGCCGAATGCGTTGATAAGCTCGCCGTACACCTTGTACTTTTCGCGTTTTTCGGAGTCCTTAAGCTGCTTCATCTGCAGGGAATATTTCTTCTGGTTTCGCTCCAGGAGAGTATTTACGTGTTTTCTCAGGTCGGCTGACTTCTGGCGTATACGTGTATAGGTGTTTCTCTCAGAGTAGTAAAGCTCTAAAACCTCTGATATGGATTCATATTTTGTGACCGTTAAATCGCTATACTGAGTCAGCTCTATTGAAGAAAATTCCTTTGGTTCATTGCCGTCACGCACGATATTCGGCGTAAAACGATTATTTTTTATGTCCTCCATCATCCATGTGAAGTTGCTTCCCAGGTGCAAAAGCTCATCGTGTGAGTAGGCAGCTACAGGGGAGTCCGCGTCAAGGCCTGCCCTGTGAGCCAGCTCATTTGCCACAAGGGGGCTGATGCCGGAAAAGGATGAGTAGATAGCCTTTGAAACAGTAAGCGGCTTTGCTGATATAATATCCACAAACTGCTTCGAATCTACAGTCAGAGGATTATATTTATCCTCCTGTGTCGCGGGGATGGTGTAGGCTCTGCCCGGAAGCACCTCACGCACAGAGCTTACGGATGCGGGAATACGCTTGGCACTGTCTATTATCGTACCATCGGAGTCGGTAAAGATGATGTTTGAATATTTGCCCATCAGCTCGATAATAAGCACCTTGTGGCATAGATCGCCCATCTCGTTTAAGTGCTCGATTTCAAAGTTTATGATACGCTCCATGCCCGGCTGGTAAATCTTTGTGATGCGTCCGTTTGCTATATGCTTTCTTAAAACCATGCAAAATGTAGGGGCAGTGAGAGGGCTTACCTTATTTGTGGGTGTCAGGTAGATGAATGGAAGCGATGCACTTGCAGACATCGAAAGCCTGAACGAGCCGTTTGGTCCCTTTAGGGTAAGAAGCAGCTCATCTGCCTCAGGTTCTGCGATTTTACTGATTTTTGAGTTTAGTATCGTGCTGTTTAGCTCTGCAACTATATTTGAAATGACTATTCCGTCTAAAGCCATGATGTTCCTCCTTATTTCCTGTAAATATTCTAAGTTGCTGAATATTTATAATCATGAATATTTATATTATAATATATTTGACGAAAATCTCAAGGAGTTATATAATAAACTCATCTATGCATATGCGAAAGGAAAAATTATGATTAAAAGTATGACCGGCTTTGGCAGATACGAGTACGCAGATGCAAGCCGTAAGATTACAGTTGAGGTAAAATCTGTAAATCACAGATATCTGGATGTCAATATCAAGATGCCTAAAAAGCTCAATTTCTTCGAGAGTGCAATAAGGACTCTGCTTAAGGAGTACATAGAGCGAGGCAAGGTCGATATTTATATCACATATGAGGATTTTACAGAAAATAATCTCTCATTGCAGTATAATAAGGCTCTCGCGGGAGAATATCTTAAGTATCTGAATCAGATGGCGGAGGAATTCGGACTGGAGAATGATATAAGAGTGAGCACGCTGTCGAGATATCCTGAGGTATTTGCGATGGAGGAGCAGCCTGTAGATGAGGATGAGCTGTGGAGCAGTCTTGAGAAGGCTCTTCGCGGTGCATTTGAGCCATTTGTTGAAAGCCGCGTGCGCGAGGGAGAAAATCTTAAAAAAGACCTTTGCGAAAAGCTCGATAATATGGTATCATATGTTGATTTCATTGAGGAGCGTTCGCCACAGATTATTATCGAATACCGTGCGCGTCTTGAGGAAAAGCTAAGAGAGCTGCTTGCAGACAATCAGCTTGATGATTCAAGAATAGCCCAGGAGGTCACTATTTTTGCGGACAAGATCTGTGTGGATGAGGAAACAGTCAGGCTCAAAAGCCATATCCTTTCCATGAAGGATTCACTAAATGCCGGTGGCAGTGTGGGAAGAAAGCTTGATTTCCTCGCACAGGAGATGAACCGTGAGGCGAATACCATCCTTTCAAAGTCCAATGATCTTAAGATTTCTGACACAGGCATCAGTCTTAAAACTGATATAGAAAAGGTCAGGGAACAGATTCAAAATATTGAGTAATTTTAGGAGATTGTGATGAGTAACACAGGAAAATTAGTTGTTTTTTCAGGCTTTTCGGGTTCCGGAAAGGGTACTATCATGAAGGAACTTATGGCAAAGCATGGTGATGATTATGCACTGAGCGTATCAGCCACGACTAGAGGTCCAAGGCCGGGTGAGGAGCATGGCAGAGAGTATTTTTTTATCTCAGAGGAAGAATTTGAACAGATGATAAAGGCAGATGGACTGCTTGAGTATGCCAAGTATGTAGATCATTACTACGGCACACCAAAGTCATATGTCAATGAGCAGCTTAGCGCCGGAAAGAATGTGATTCTTGAGATAGAAATCCAGGGAGCTTTAAAGATAAAGAAGCAGTTTCCTGATACGGTGCTTATGTTTGTGTCAGCGCCGAGTGCAGATGAGCTTAAGGACCGGCTTGTAGGAAGAGGCACAGAGACAAAAGAGGTCTGTGCACAGAGACTTTCAAGAGCATATGAGGAGTCTTTAGGCATAGAGAAATATGATTATTTAGTGGTAAATGATAAGCTTGACGATTGTGTAGAGCTTGTGAATGATATCATTCACAGCTCTGACGACACAAAAAAGAATCAGGACTATCTGGTATCATCAAATATAGATTTTATAAATAAAATGAGAAAAGAGCTTTTAAGCTTTTCGAAAGGAGATAAATAATATGATACATCCATCGTATGTAGAGTTAATGAAGGTAGTAAACAACAATGTAGAGATAGGTGAAGAGCCGGTAGTAAACAGCCGTTATTCTATCGTTATTGCTGCAGCAAAGCGTGCACGCCAGATTATTGATGGTGCAGAACCACTTATCGCACGCCCTAAGTGCAATAAGCCATTATCTATTGCTGTAGAGGAGCTGTACACGGGAGCTGTCAGAATCGTCTCAGATGATGAGGATTTAAACGAAGGCGAAGAGGCTTAATCTAGGAGGGGAAAGGCTGTTTTGTCTTTCCCTTTAATTGTAAATACTTACATTTGAGAGGTACTATGAAATTATTATTTATTTCGCTTGGATGCGATAAAAACCTTGTGGATTCAGAGTATATGATAGGCATGCTTGCAAATGACGGCATTGAGATGACCGATGATGAGACGCAGGCTGATATCATTATCGTAAATAGCTGCTGCTTCATAGGTGATGCAAAGGAGGAGAGTATCAATACAATTCTCGAGATGGCTCAGTATAAGGAGACAGGCAAATGCAAATCACTTATTGTGACAGGCTGTCTGGCACAAAGATACAAGGATGAGATTTTTAAGGAAATCCCAGAGGTTGATGCCATACTTGGCACCAATTCATATGATACTATAGTTGAAGCTGTCCATGAGACACTTGAAAAACACAGATACAGCAATCTGCACACCTTAGAGGGCCTTCCCAGCATAAAGACAAAGCGTATTGTCACCACAGGAGGGCATTTCGCTTACCTTAAGATAGCAGAGGGGTGCAATAAAAACTGTACCTACTGTGTCATTCCATCTGTCAGAGGCCGTTACAGAAGTGTGCCGATGGAGGATTTGATTGAGCAGGCGAAGAACCTTGTGGAGCAGGGAGCAAAAGAGCTTATACTTGTTGCCCAGGAGACCACACTTTACGGAGTGGATTTGTATGGTGAGAAGTCACTTCATAGGCTTTTGGATGAGCTCAATAAGATAAGCGGGCTGTTCTGGATAAGGATTATGTACTGCTATCCTGAGGAGATATACGATGAGCTTATAGAGTCCATGATAAAGGATGAGAAGGTATGCCATTATCTGGATATGCCAATCCAGCACTGCAATGACGATATTTTAAGGCGCATGGGCAGAAAAACAACAAAGGCTGAGCTTATGGAGCGTATCAGAATGCTGCGTGAGAGAATACCTGATATCACACTAAGGACCACACTTATATGTGGCTTCCCGGGTGAGACACAGGATAATCACGAGGAGCTTATGCAGTTTGTAAATGATATGGAGTTTGACCGTCTGGGAGCCTTTACGTATTCCCCGGAGGAGGGCACAAAGGCAGCTGCAATGCCTGATCAGATAGATGAGGATATAAAGGCTGACTGGCAGGCTGATGTCATGGAGCTTGAGGAAGAGGTCATTTTTGATAAAAATGAGACACTAAAGGGTAAAGAATTATATGTTTTCATAGAGGGCAAGGTGGCTGATGAAAATGCTTATATCGGCCGTACATACAGAGATGCACCGAATGTTGACGGATATATATTCATCAACACTGATGAGACACTTATGACCGGTGATATATGCAAGGTTATGGTGACCGGTGCGTATGAATATGATTTGATAGGAGAACTTGTAAAATGAATTTACCAAACAAACTTACAATCTTAAGAGTGATACTTATTCCGTTTTTTGTATTTTTCCTTATTTCACCGTTTTTTGACGGATACGGAAATTATATAGCGCTTGCGATATTTATCATTGCAAGTCTGACCGATATGGCTGACGGAAAAATTGCAAGAAAATACAATCTTGTTACAAATTTCGGCAAGTTTATGGATCCGCTTGCAGACAAGCTGCTTGTATGCTCTGCAATGATATGCCTTGTTGATTTAAAGCTCATCCCTGTATGGGTTGTGCTTATTATCATTGCAAGAGAGTTTATCATAAGCGGCTTCAGACTCGTCGCATCAGACAATGGAATTGTCATTGCGGCAAGCTATTGGGGAAAGTTTAAGACAACCTTCCAGATGCTTATGGTTATTGTTATTATTTTTAATATCAATCTGCAGCTTGGCTGGTTAAATGTCCTTGGAACAATCCTCATTTATGTGGCACTTGTACTCACAGTTGTTTCGCTTATTGACTATATCGCAAAGAATAAGGATGTCTTAAAGGACCAGAAATAGACTATAACAGGGAGAAAAGTATGAGAATAATAGCAGGAACGGCGAGAAGCCTCCCTCTAAAGACTATTGAGGGAAAAGATACAAGACCGACTACTGACAAGACGAAGGAGACTCTTTTTAATGTCATGCAGTTTGATGTTCCCGGAGCATATTTTTTAGATCTGTTTGCGGGAAGCGGACAGATAGGACTTGAAGCGTTAAGCCGCGGTGCAGCCTATGCTGTATTTGTGGAGAATTCAAGAAAAGCTGCTTCATGCATCGAGGACAATATCCATTTTACAAAGTTTGATAAGGTCTCAAGGCTTATGATGACGGATGCTGTCACGGCAGTACGTACTCTTGAGGGCAAATACAAATTTGATATCGTGTTTATGGACCCGCCATACAATAAGGAGCTTGAAAAGGAAGTGCTTATTACACTTTCGGACAGTGATATATTAAAGGATGATACACTTATCGTGGTTGAGGCTTCAAACGATACTGATTTTGATTATCTCACAGAGCTTGGCTATGAGATAGTCAAAGAAAAAATTTATAAGACAAACAAGCATGTTTTTATAAAGCGCGCATAGGAGATACAATATGAAGGTAGGAATTTATCCGGGAAGCTTTGATCCGGTGACATTTGGACACCTGGATATAATAGAGCGTTCAGCCAAAATAGTGGACGAGCTGGTTGTCGGAGTACTCAATAATAGTGCAAAAAACTCGTTGTTTTCTTTGGAAGAACGTGTTAGTATGATAAAGGAAATGACAGCACACATACCAAATGTCAGGGTAGGGTGCTTCGAAGGACTTTTAGTTGACTACATGAAAAAAATCAATGCAACAATCATAATAAGAGGATTGCGTGCAGTGACAGATTTTGAGTATGAGCTGCAGATTGCACAGGCTAACGGAGTGCAGAATCCGGAAATAGAGACGGTTTTTCTCACCTCGAGCCTCAATTATTCATATTTAAGCTCTACAATTGTCAAGGAATTTGCATCATACGGAGGAGATATATCAAAGTTCGTACCTGAACAGTTCATTGATAGAATTTATGCCAAATACAATATTACCAGGTAAGGAGACAGTATTTATGAGCAGTAAAATGGAACAGATTATTGAAGAAATCGAAGACTATATTGATGGCTGCAAGCCGTCACCTATTTCAAGAAACAAGATTCTTGTCAATCGTGAACAGTTAGAGGAGCTTCTTTCAGAGCTTCGTACAAAGACCCCTGAGGAGGTCAAGAGATATCAGAAGATTATCAGTAATAAGGAGGCTATCCTTGCTGATGCACAGGCGAAGGCTGATCAGATAATCGCGCAGGCTCAGATTCAGACAAATGAGCTTGTCAGCGAGCATCAGATTATGCAGCAGGCATATGCTCAGGCGAATGAGGTAGTGCAGATTGCAACAAAGCAGGCACAGGAGATACTTGACAGTGCCACAAACGAAGCAAATAATCTCAGAATGAGTGCCATGGCATATACAGACAGCCAGCTCAAGAGCATTGAGGACATCTTAACAGGCTCTATTGAGACTTCAAAGGCCAGATATGACAGCCTTATAAGTTCACTGCAGCAGTTTGAGGATGTTGTTGCAGCAAACAGAGCAGAGCTTTTCCCACCGGAAGAGAATGGCGATGAAGCTGCAGGAGCAGAGTCGTCTGACAATGAGGCAGCTTCAGATACATCTGATGATGACATAGAAATCACCAATATTTCCGATTTAGATGAGGATGCGAAATAGGATAATACATAACAGGCATGAGAGTATGCTCATGGCTGCCTTAAGCAGTATGTATCTGTAAAGCCTAAAGCCTGTATCCCGGAATATTGATTTGGTCTGGACCATGCATGATACACCGCCAAATGACAGAAGTGCAATGCACAGCACTATTGACATGGTGCGTGGAATACATAGACCGCAGACTATGCCGATACCGTTTGTGGTTTCAAAAAAGGCACCTATTATGTCTGCCGACAGAGGCATGTTGCAGTCAGCCTTTTGGGCAATTGTCTGTGGGATACGTGAGACTATAGAGAACAATACAATATATCCACAGAGTTTTATAAGGGTTTCAAACCCTTTCATTATTCCGGCATCAACGATTTGCATGTTAAGCTTAAATCCTTGAGCCGGGATTTTTTGTGTTAAGCTTTTGTTTTTGTTAATCGAAAGCATAGCTATCATTCCTATAGCAGATGGCAGATAAAGTGACACAAGATAAATGCTGTAGTGGCTGCATATGTTAAGTTGCTCGGACAGTGCATAGGTAATGATAAATGGAAGGCTGAAATGGTTTGCCAGTGCACTCAGTATTTCCCTGTGATTTTTATCTATGTATCCTTTGGAACAAAAATCTGCTGTGAGCTTTGCTCCTATCGGAAATCCAAATATTATGCCTATTATGTATGTAAAAAGCATGATATGCTTTTGAGGAATGTTTTGCAGCACATTTGTTGAGATAATCAGGTTAGATAAAATCGTAAATATAAATAGAAGCGGAAATATCTGGTTGAACCATAGCATTATGCCTGCTTTAGCGCACGTACTTACCTGTGCCGGAAACAATATGTAATAAATGCAAAATAGCAGTACAAAAGCGATAAACAGTGATTTTTTAAGTTTGTTTTTACTCATGTGACAGTATATGTGGAGAGAAATATTAATATGATTCGATTAGATAAATTTTTATCAGAGATGGGGCTTGGCACACGCTCTGAGGTAAAAAAGCTTATAAAGACCGGACAGATAGCCATAAATGGCACGGTGGCCGTAAAACCTGAGACAAAGGTAGATACTGATGCCGACGAGGTATCGGTTAACGGCAGAATAGTTAAGTATCAAAGGTATGAGTATTACCTGTTTAATAAGCCCTCAGGCTGTGTTTCTGCGACCTGTGATAATGTGCATGATACAGTCATGGACTATATCACGGATGCTGTGCATGATGATTTGTTTCCTGTCGGAAGGCTTGATATAGACACGGAGGGGCTTTTGCTTATCACAAATGATGGAGCACTTTCGCACGAGCTCTTAAGTCCTTCAAAGCATGTGGCAAAGACTTACTATGCACGTATCGATGGTGAGGTGACTCGGGATGATATCATCAGGTTTAAAGAGGGCATTGATATAGGTGAGGAGAGACCTACAAAGCCTGCGGAGCTTGTCATTAAAAAAAGCGGCAGCGTATCCGAGATTGAGCTTACGATAACAGAAGGAAAGTTCCATCAGGTCAAGCGGATGTTTGAGGCGCTTGGAAAGAGGGTAATCTATTTAAAGAGAATATCCATGGGACCGCTTAAGCTGCCTGATGACCTTAAAACAGGGACTTACAGAGCTTTGACACAGGCTGAAACGGATATGCTTATGCAGATAAAATCCGGCAAATAAAATAATTTTTAATTATGAGGTATGATATGAGTAATGGTTTTTTACCAATTTCAAAACAGGATATGATAGATGAGGGCATTGAGCAGCTTGATTTTGTGTATGTCTGCGGTGATGCATATGTGGATCATCCATCCTTTGGACATGCAATAATTGCAAGGCTGCTGCAGGCACATGGCTATACGGTCGGCATCATTTCACAGCCCGACTGGAAGGATGATGAGTCTATATCCATACTCGGAGTGCCGCGCCTTGGTTTTTTGGTTTCGGCAGGTAATATGGACTCCATGGTAAACCATTATTCGGTTTCAAAGAAAAGAAGAGCAAAGGATTCCTTTACACCGGGTGGCGTGATGGGAAAGAGACCTGATTATGCGACCGTTGTGTACTGTAACCTGATACGCCATACCTATAAAAAAATCCCTATCATAATAGGCGGCATTGAGGCGAGCCTTAGGCGCATGGCACATTATGATTACTGGTCAAATAAGGTCAAGCGCTCAATTCTTTTAGATTCCGGTGCGGATATCATCTCATATGGCATGGGAGAAAGAAGCATCATCGAGATAGCGGATGCGCTTGCCAGTGGTATGGATGTAAAGGATATCACGTTTATAGATGGTACCGTGTTCAAGACAAAGGACAGGGATATCATATATGATGCGATTGAGCTTCCGGATTATGACGTTATAAAAGAGGATAAGAGGGAGTTTGCAAGGAGCTTTTACATACAGTACTGCAATACTGATCCTTTCTGTGCAAAGAGGCTCGTAGAGCCATATGACAACTCTACGCTTGTGGTGCAGAATCCACCGCAAAAGCCACTGTCGCAGGAGGAGATGGATGAGGTATATGCGCTTCCTTATATGAGGACTTATCATCCGAGCTACGAGGAGGCAGGCGGAGTGCCTGCGATAAGCGAGGTGAAGTTTTCTCTTATCAGTAACAGAGGCTGCTTTGGAGGATGTAACTTCTGTGCACTGACCTTCCATCAGGGTAGGATAATCCAGACGAGAAGCCATGAGTCAATCATAGAAGAGGCAAAGCTTATCACGCAGGATAAGGACTTTAAGGGCTATATCCATGATGTTGGTGGTCCTACAGCCAATTTCAGGCAGCCGGCATGTAAAAAGCAGCTCACAAGGGGAGCGTGCCCTACAAAGCAGTGCCTGTTTCCTAAGCCGTGCAGCAACCTGATAGTTGACCACAGCGACTATATACAGCTGCTTAGAGAACTTCGTGCACTGCCAAAGGTGAAAAAAGTGTTTATCCGCTCAGGTATCAGGTTTGATTATTTGATGTATGATAAAGATAAGACGTTTCTTCGTGAGCTGTGTGAGTATCATGTCAGCGGACAGCTCAAGGTAGCTCCGGAGCATATCTCCAATGCTGTTTTGAGCAGGCTTGGAAAGCCGAGTGTAGAGGTGTACAACAGCTTTGTGAAGGCATACAAGGATATGAACAAAAAGATAGGCAAGGAGCAGTATCTTGTGCCTTATCTCATGTCTTCACACCCGGGCTCAACACTTAAAGAGGCGATAGAGCTTGCAGAGTATCTGCGAGATCTGGGATATATGCCGGAGCAGGTGCAGGATTTCTATCCGACACCGTCTACCATCTCTACATGCATGTACTATACAGGACTTGACCCGGCAACACTTAAGCCGGTGTATGTCACAACTAATCCACATGAGAAGGCTATGCAGAGGGCGCTCATCCAGTACCGCAATCCAAAGAATTACGATCTCGTGCATGAGGCACTTGTGAAGGCCGGCAGGGAGGACTTAATCGGATTTGACAAAAAGTGCCTGATAAAGCCTAGGAAAATGCATACTGATGGCGGCTGGGACAAAAAAACTTCTAAGTCTGATAAAAATTCAAACAGCAGCTATGGCAGCGGCAAGAATGCAGGTGTAAGGAAAAACTTGAAAAATGCAACAGAGCGAGGAAAAAACGGAAGCGGAAGTAACACCGCAGGCACAGCGCACAAAAAGAAAACAATCAGAAACGTCCACAAGAAGAAAAGATAGATATACAAGATAAAGACTATGAAAGAATTTAAAGCTGGTAAAAACGAGGCAGGCCAGAGGCTTGACAAATACCTTAAAAAGATACTTCCAAACGCATCCATGGGCTTTATTTACAAGATGCTCAGGAAGAAGAACATAAAACTGAATGATAAGAAAGCGTCAGGCACAGAAATTGTGTCAGTTGACGACAAAATCAAGATTTTTCTGTCAGATGATACATTTGCTAAGTTTTCCGTCAATGAGGACAGTCTGATGAAGAATTTTAAGGCACTTGGTGCACTAAAGCCTGACGGACTTGGTGTGGTATACGAGGATGATGATATACTGGCTGCAAACAAGCCAGTCAATATGCTGTCGCAGAAATCAAAGGAGACTGATATTTCTGCGAACGAAAGACTTATCGGATACCTGATAAAAGAGGGAAAGCTTGATTTTGACACATATAAGAGCTTTAAGCCATCGGTGTGCAACCGCCTGGACAGAAATACCTCGGGGCTGATTCTGATGGGTAAATCGCTTCATGGACTGCAGTACCTGTCACAGGTGCTTAAGGACAGAACCGCAGAAAAGTATTATATGGCGCTTGTTGCAGGAGAGGTTGATGAGCCTATGACCATAGAGGGCTTTCTGACAAAGGATGAGGCTGTAAATAAGGTGCAGATAACCAAGGATCCCATAAGTGATGAATCACTGCCAATAAAGACTGCTTACAGGCCTCTTAAGACAATTGAGATGAGTGCTTCGTGTCATAAAGCAACTCTTCTTGAGGTGCATCTCATTACAGGAAGAAGCCATCAGATCAGGGCACATCTGTCATCGATTGGTCATCCGATCATAGGTGATATGAAGTATGGGGATAAAAGGATTAATGCTTTTTACAAAGAAAATTATCATGTGACCAGCCAGCTTTTGCATGCGCACCATGTGATTTTGCCTGATGGCAGATATATAGAGGCGGCTTTGCCTGACATATGGAGCAGGGTGGGGCTTTAATTTCGTCATTATTTACTTTACGTCGCATAGCTTACAGTATTAAGGAAGATAGAAACGATATGGCAACCTGGAATTCAAGAGGCTTAAGAGGCTCGACCTTAGAGGACATGATAAACAAGACAAATGAAAAATACAGGGAGAACGGCCTGGCGCTCATACAAAAGATTCCCACTCCGATTACACCTATAAAGATGGAGCCGGAAACCAGACACATTACACTGGCTTATTTCGAGCAGAAGAGTACAGTTGACTATATTGGCGCTGTACAGGGAATCCCGGTATGCTTTGATGCAAAAGAATGTAATACCGACACGTTTCCCCTTGCCAATATACATGAGCATCAGGTAGAGTTTATGAGATGCTTTGAAAAACAGGATGGTGTTGCATTTATCCTTATATCGTACACACACAGGAACGAATACTATTATCTCACGTTTAAAAAGCTGACAGAATTCTGGGATAGAGCTGCAGAAGGCGGAAGAAAGAGCTTCCGCTATGAGGAGCTTGAGCCGGCATTTTTTCTCCCGGAAGTGCCCGGAATACTTGTGCCGTATCTGAACGCACTTCAGCTTGACTTAAATTGCAGGGCTTGACAGTATTACTATCGTATGGTAGCATATTACCACGATAACACTTTACTACATGAAAGCGAGATTTTACACAATATGGAAAATCAATTATTACACACTCCGGACGGAGTAAGGGACATATATAACGGAGAATGCAAAAAAAAGCTGTATTTGCAGGATAAGCTGCACCGTACACTTTTAAAATACGGATATCATGATATCATGACACCTACGTTTGAGTTTTTTAATATTTTTGGAAGCGATGTCGGAACAACCCCTTCAAAGGATTTATACAAGTTTTTTGACAAGGAGGGCAATACGCTTGTCCTTCGTCCGGATTTCACACCTTCTATTGCAAGAAGTGCGGCTAAGTACTATATAGAGGACGATATGCCTGTCAAGCTGTGTTATCTTGGCAATACTTTTATCAATTCATCGGATTATCAGGGCAGGCTCAAGGAAAGTACACAGTGCGGTGCAGAGCTGATAGGTGATGGCTCTATCTCTGCAGATGCCGAGATACTTTCGATGACAGTTGAGTCGATGCTTGAGAGCGGACTTAAGAATTTCCAGATTTCAGTCGGACATTCGCAGTTCTTTTACGGTCTCACAAAGGCAGCAGGGCTGTCAGGGGAGCAGGAGGAAAACCTAAGAGAGCTCATAGCAAATAAGAATTTCTTCGGTGTGGAGGAGTTTGTTGACAGTCTTTCAATGAACGATAAGCTAAGGAAGCTGTTTGGACTATTAGACAATTTCGATTTACAGGATGAGCAGCTTATGGAGGCTTTAAGGCTTGCGAAGGGCTATGATGAGATATTATCATCTATTGATACTCTGCTTAAGCTTCGAGAATACTTAAAGGCATACGGCATCGAGAAATATATTTCGTATGAGCTTGGACTTATCAGTGACTACACATATTACACAGGTATCATTTTCCAGGGCTACACATACGGTACAGGAGAGCCTATTGTAAAGGGAGGCCGTTATGACAAGCTGCTTTCACACTTTGGAAAGGACGCTGCTGCAATCGGCTTTGCAATTGTTGTGGATCAGCTCATGGCAGCATTAAGCCGTCAGGATATTGATGTGCCTGTCATTGAGAATTCCTCACTTATAGTATTTGAGGAGGCTGTATACCATGCGGCAATCAAGCGCTCTATGGAGCTTCGAAGAGATGGAGTAAATACACAGATGGTGCTTAAGGACAAAAATAAAACGAAAGAGGACTATGCTTCATATGCGGTAGACAACCGTATAAACAGAGTTGAGTTTATAGAGGAATAAAAGATGAGTGATGACAGATATTTAACCTTTGCCCTGGGAAAGGGCAGACTTGCAAAGAAGACACTGCAGCTTTTTGAGCAGATAGGCATCACCTGTGAGGAGATGAAGGATCCGGATACCAGAAAGCTGATTTTCGTAAATGAGGAGCTTAAGCTTAGATTTTTCCTGGCAAAGGGACCTGATGTGCCTACATACGTGGAGTATGGCGCTGCCGATATCGGTGTGGTAGGAAAGGATACCATCCTCGAGGAGGGCAGAAATATATACGAGGTGCTTGATTTAGGTTTTGGAAAATGCCGCATGTGCATATGCGGACCGGAGAGCGCAAGGGAGCTTTTACAGCATCATGAGCAGATAAGAGTTGCCACCAAGTATCCTCATATCGCAAAGGATTATTTCTACAATAAAAAGCATCAGACGGTAGAGATTATAAAGCTAAACGGCTCAATAGAGCTTGCTCCGATTGTTGGACTTTCAGAGGTGATTTGTGATATAGTAGAGACCGGAACTACACTTAAGGAGAACGGACTTACCGTGCTTGAGGAGGTCTGTCCGCTGTCTGCGAGGGTTGTGGTAAACCAGGTCAGCATGAAGATGGACAATGAGCGTATCACAAAGCTCATAAGTGATTTGAAGACTGTTATCAAATAGCGCATAATTTATATCAATACATGATTTTAGACGGAGGCTGTAATGAGAACTTTAAAACTTACAAAGGATTCACAGAAGAACATATTGGAGAGCCTGCTTAAGAGAAGCCCTAACAACTATACAGAGTATGAGAGCACGGTAAATGAGATTATAAACAATGTAAAGGAAAACCGTGACAAGGCTGTTTTTGAATACACAAAGAAATTTGATAAAGCGGATGTGGATGCATCAAATATCCGTGTCACAGAGGAAGAAATAAAGGAAGCATATGAGCTGGTTGATGAGAAGCTTCTTGCCGTTATAAAAAAGGCTCTTGTAAATATCAGAAAATATCACGAGAAGCAGCTGCAGAACTCATGGTTTACAACAGAGGACGGCATCATTTTAGGACAGAAGGTCACACCTATAGCAAAGGCAGGAGTATATGTGCCGGGCGGCAAGGCTGTCTATCCTTCATCTGTGCTGATGAACGTGCTTCCTGCAAAGGTAGCAGGCGTTGAAAAGATAGTTATGTGTACACCATGTGGAGCTGACGGCAAGGTATATCCTTCCACACTTGTAGCCGCAAACGAGGCCGGAGTAGATGAAATCTACAAGGTAGGCGGTGCACAGGCTATCGCTGCAATGGCATTTGGTACAGAGAGTGTGCCAAAGGTAGATAAGATTGTTGGACCGGGAAATATCTTTGTTGCCCTTGCCAAAAAGGCTGTGTTTGGATATGTTAGCATTGATTCAATCGCAGGACCTAGCGAGATTCTGGTGCTTGCAGATGAGACTGCAAATCCACGCTATGTGGCAGCAGATTTACTTTCACAGGCCGAGCATGATGAGATGGCATCAGCTATCTTGATCACAACAAGTGAGGAGCTTGCAAAGAAAGTATCAAAGGAAGTAGATAAGTTTGTTGAGGTCCTCTCAAGAAAAGAAATCATCGAGAAATCTCTTGAAAACTACGGATATATACTTGTTGCAGAGGATATGGATGAGGCAATTGATGCAGTAAACGATATCGCTTCAGAGCATATGGAGATTGTCACAAGAGATCCTTTCTCAGTCATGACAAAAATCAAAAATGCAGGAGCAATCTTTATCGGAGAGTACTCATCAGAGCCTTTGGGAGACTATTTTGCAGGACCAAACCATGTTCTGCCTACAAACGGAACAGCAAAATTCTTCTCGGCCTTATCTGTAGATGACTTTATCAAAAAGTCAAGCATCATCTCATATTCAAGAGAAGCACTTGAGAGAATACATACAGATATTGAGCAGTTTGCAGAGTGTGAGAAGCTTACAGCACATGCAAATTCAATCAAGGTTAGATTTGAGGATTAGTCAAAGGAGTAAGAAATGGCAGATAGATGCGCTAAGCTTAGCAGAAAAACAAAAGAGACTGATATTTCGGTCGGTTTAAATATAGACGGAACCGGAAAATCAAATATAGACACAGGCATAGGCTTCTTTAACCATATGCTGGAGGGCTTTTCAAAGCATGGTTTTTTTGACCTCGATATGACATGCGACGGTGACTTAAATGTGGACTGTCATCATACTATAGAGGACTGCGGCATAGTGCTTGGTAATGCTATAGCACAGGCTGTCGGAGACAAAAAGGGCATAAAGAGATTTGGAAGCTTTATTTTACCGATGGATGAGGTGCTTGTACTATGTGCCATTGATTTATCAGGCAGACCGTACCTGCAGTTTGACGGTGAGTTTACCTGCGAGAGAGTCGGAGATATGGATACAGAGATGGTGAGAGAGTTTTTCTATGCCGTTTCTTACTCTGCTGCGATGAACCTGCATATAAAGGTTTTGACACCGGGAAATAATCATCATATGATAGAAGCTATGTTTAAGGCATTTGCCAAGGCGCTTGACGATGCCTGCACCTATGATAGCAGAATAAAGGACGTGATGTCCACGAAAGGAAGTTTGTAATTTGACTGGTTTTAAGAACATCGTTGCTACACTGTATTTAAAGAACGGCCAGGCCGTGAAATCAGCGTCAGATATGACAGTTATGGGCGACGTCTACAATCTGTGTCAGCTCTACAATGACAGTGGCATAGACAAGATTATTATTTTTGATCTTTCAACTGATGATGATGAGCATGAGAAAAACATACATACGATAGAAAATATAAACAGAAATATCGACATAAAGGTGTGCGCAGGAGGCAATATCAACCGCATAGAGGACGTGAAAAAGCTGCTGTATGCAGGCTGTTTACAGGTCATCTTCAATGCCACAAAGGATTCAAGCCTTGAGCTTGCAAATGTGGCAAGTGAGAAGTTTGGCAAGGATAAAATTCTTTTGTCAATCAGCAATGTAGACTATATTTTCAAGCATCAGGAGGAGATAGAGGATACCTTTCATGAGCTTTTGGTCTTGAATATAGATATAATAGATGCGCTTGAGAATCTCACATCCACACCGTATGTGGTCTATATGCCGCAGTTTGACATGGATAAAATAATTGATGTCATGAAGCGTGAAACACTAAGAGGCATTGCAGGAGAGTTTATCAATGATCCTGAAAATGATATCATGGCGATAAAGACAAAGCTTTCTGACGGAGGAATACTTGTTGATAATTTTACTCCCGACTTAAAATGGTCTGATTTAAAGCTTAATTCTGACGGCATGGTGCCTGTCATAGTGCAGGATTACCGCAATGAGCAGGTGCTCATGCTTGCCTATATGAATGAGGAGGCCTTCAATGTCACGATAAACAGCGGACGCATGACCTACTGGAGCAGAAGCCGCAATGAGCTTTGGACCAAAGGACTTACATCAGGACATTTACAGTACGTAAAGTCTTTGACAGCGGACTGTGATTATGATACTATCCTTGCGAAGGTTTCGCAGGTGGGAGCTGCATGTCACACAGGTAACAGGACCTGCTTTTTCAATAATATCGTGAAAAAGGAGTATGTGGAGAAGAATCCACTTACAGTGCTTGAATCAGTCTATGCGGTGATAGTTGACCGTATGAAGAATCCAAAGGAGGACTCGTACACCAATGCCGTCATGGAAAAGGGCATAGATGAGATATTGAAAAAGCTCGGACACGAGTGCACTGAGATTATTCTGGCAGCCAAAAATCCGGACAGTGATGATTTGAAGTTTGAGATATCGGACTTTATGTACCACTGCATGATTCTTATGGCTCAGAAAAATATCACATGGGCAGAGATAGCAGGGGAGCTGGCACAGCGATAGCCTTAAAACACTATAATTATTTAGAGGAAATTATATGAGAAAACTAGCTTTAAGTGATGAGATACTTATGAAGGTAGACAAACCGGCTAGATATATCGGGAATGAGTTCAACTCAGTAATGAAAGACACATCGCAGGTAAATATACGTTTTGCGATGTGTTTTCCTGATGTTTATGAGATTGGTATGTCACATCTGGGAATCCAGATATTATATGATATGTTCAACCGCATGGATGACGTGTGGTGCGAGAGAGTTTATTCTCCGTGGCCTGATCTGCATGAAATCATGAAGCAGGAGAATATACCGCTTTTCGGACTTGAGTCGCAGGAGCCTATAAAGGACTTTGACTTTGTAGCCATGACTCTGCAGTACGAGATGTGCTACACAAATATTTTGCAGATACTTGACCTCGCACAGATACCGCTTCGTTCAAGGGATAGAGCGGAAGGCTGTCCTATTGTGATTGCAGGCGGTCCTTGTACCTACAATCCGGAGCCGATTGCAGATTTCTTTGATATATTTTATATCGGAGAGGGAGAGACACAGTATGGCAATCTCTTTGAGCTTTATAAGAAGGCAAAGGCTGATGGTCTTTCAAGGGAAGAGTTTTTACATGAGGCTGCAAAGATTGAGGGTCTTTATGTACCTGCTTTGTATGAGGTGGAGTACAATGAGGATGGAACAATTTGCTGTATGAAGCCTAAGTATGATGATATTCCTGTAAAGATAAAAAAACAGGTGCAGGTAGATTTGACTAACTCAACTTATCCGGAGGCACCGGTTGTGCCTTTTATCAAGGCTACGCAGGATAGAATGGTGCTTGAAATACAGCGTGGATGTATAAGAGGCTGCCGTTTCTGTCAGGCCGGTATGATTTACCGCCCAAACCGTGAGAAAAAGGTTGACCACCTAAAGGACGTTGCAGCGGCTCTTATCAAAAATACAGGACACGAGGAGATTTCTTTAAGCTCCTTAAGCTCATCCGACTACAAGGAGCTTGACGAGCTTATCACGTTTTTGCTTGATATCTGCAAGGAAAAGAAGATAAATATCTCACTGCCTTCACTCAGAATTGATGCGTTTTCACTCGATATCATGCAGAAGGTGCAGGATGTGAAAAAAAGCAGTCTGACCTTTGCGCCTGAGGCCGGTACACAGCGCCTTAGAAATGTCATTAATAAGGGGCTTACCGTGGATGATATCATGAACGGCTCAAAACAGGCATTTGAGGGCGGCTGGAACAAGGTGAAGTTTTATTTCATGCTCGGTCTGCCTACAGAGACAGAGGAAGATATGAGGGGCATTCCTGAGCTTGCAAACGATGTTGCGGCATTGTACTATGATACCGTTCCAAAGGAAAAGAGAGCCGGAAAATGCCAGATTACGATAAGTACATCATTTTTCGTGCCAAAGCCTTTTACACCATTCCAGTGGGCGAGAATGTATGAGCCTTCTGAGTATCTGGGCAGGGCCAAAATAGTAAATGACCATGTAAAGGAGCAGCTCAACAGAAAGAGCATCAGATACAATTGGCATGAGGCTTATGTCACTGTGATAGAGGGCATACTTGCAAGAGGCGACAGAAGGCTTTGCGATGCGATAGTAAAGGTATACGAAAAGGGCGGATATTATGATGCCTGGACAGAGTATTTTGACTATGACAGATGGATTGATTCGATAAAGGAATGCGGACTGGATCCCGATTTCTACACGATGAGAGAAAGGCCTTTAGATGAAGTATTCCCATGGGATTTTATCGATATAGGTGTGACAAAGCAGTTTATGATAAGAGAGTGGGAGACAGCCCATAAGGAGACAGTCACTCCTAACTGCCGCATGAGGTGTTCTGCCTGCGGTGCAAAGAGCTATGGAGGAGGTGTCTGCTATGAAAATTAGAGTGAAGTTTAAAAAATGGGGCTGCATGAAGTTTATAGGACATCTCGATATGATGAGATACTTTCAGAAGGCGGTCAGAAGGGCAGATATTGATATCCGCTATTCAGAGGGGTATTCTGCTCACCAGATTATGTCGTTTGCGGCACCGCTTGGAGTGGGCATCACAAGTGATGGTGAGTACTTTGACATAGATGTAAATACAACAGAGTCTACAGAAAAAAGCATACAAGCTTTAAATGCCCAGATGGTGGACGGAGTAGAGGTGACAGGCTATGTGCTTCTACCGGATGATGCAAAGAAGGCTATGTCGCTTGTTGCGGCTGCAGACTATGTGCTTAGCTTCAAGGAGGGCTATGAGAGCCCATACACCATAGAGGAGTGGAAGGAAGCGATAGATAAGCACTTTTTTGACGAGCCATCCTTTGTTGTGATGAAAAAGACTAAAAAGAGTGAGAGAGAGGTAGATATAAAGCCTCTTGTATACAAGCTTACAGTCATGGAAAATAACAAAAAGCCTGAGTTTTTCATGCAGGTATCAACAGGAAGCATTGACAATATAAAGCCTGAGTTTGTGCTTCAAGCCATATACGAAAAGTGTGGACTTGATTACAATCCGCTTGCCATACAAATCCACAGGCAGGAAGTGTATGCAAGAAAAGACGATGGAACACTCATTTGTCTGCTTGACATGGGAGAAGAAATCTCATAATGAACAGAATTATTCTGACTAAAACAGTAAAAAATAATAATACATACACAGTGTATGCACTGATGGACGAAAACGGAAATTATAAGGATTTCCAGCTCCTTCCCGAGAAGGATACGATAATAAACAATATATACGCGGCAAGGGTAAATAAGATACTGCCGGGCATAAATGCGGCATTTGTGACCATTGCGCAGAATAAAAGCTGTTATCTGTCGCTAAATGATGCAAAAAATCCTGTATACACAAACAAAAAATCAAAAAAAGAAGGATTGTGTGAGGGCGATGAGATACTTGTGCAGGTCATAAAGGATGCGCTAAAGACAAAGGATCCGGTGGTCACAACAAAGCTTTCTATATTCGGAAGCAATGTGATTCTCACCAATTTTGATACACAGATAGGTGTTTCGTCGAAGCTGGATAAGGAAAGGGCGGCTCTTTTACGTAAGGCTGTGCTTTCAAAGTGTGCAGATCACGAAAAAGAGGGCTATGGCATCATAGTCAGAACCAATGCCAAAAATGTGGAGGATAAAGCTGTTTCGCAAGATGCGTATTCTGTAGCACAGAAATACAATCAGATAATAAAAAAGGCACCGCATCAGGCGCTCTATTCATGCGTATATCATGGGATGAGCGATTATCTGCTTTTAATGAAGACAATTGATTTTGCCACGGTGGAGTGGATAAAGACTGACTGCGATGACATATATGACAGTCTTCTTACAGAGTACGGCATATATGACCATGCTCATGAAAAGATAATGAGATATGACGATTCAGCTATCAGCCTGTCAACGCTCTATGGCATAAGAGGGCTGATTGATAATCTGACCTCGCGCAGGGTATGGCTGGACTGTGGTGGCAACATCATAATAGAACAGCTTGAGACACTTACCTTTATAGATGTAAACAGTGCAAAGAATATATCATCGGGGAGCAATAGCATATTAAAGACCAATATGGAGGCTGCAAAGGAGATAGCCAGGCAGCTTAGGCTCAGAAATATCTCCGGCATGATAATAATTGATTTTATCAATATGAAGTCTGAGGCATCAAAGGATACGCTTATTGAAGCGCTCAAACGGTATATAAAGGACGATAATACAGTCTGTACCTTTGTGGATATAACGAAGCTTGGACTGGTGGAGCTGACAAGAAAAAAGGTCCACAAATCTCTTAAACAAATTTTAGAAAAAACACTTGACGAATAGATGACTCTATGCTAATATACTGGAGTATGCCGCACAGTGAGGTATAAGTTTGCGACTTTCGCAGCACCGTAACTGGCGAGTAATGATAAATAGGAGGTGCCATATGTACGCAATTATAGCAACAGGTGGTAAGCAGTACAAAGTATCTGAAGGCGATATCATTACCATTGAAAAGCTTGGCGTTGAAGCTGGTGAGAAGGTTACTTTTGATCAGGTTTTAGTTGTAGGCGGAGATGATCTCAAGGTTGGAGATCCAACAGTTGCAGGTGCAACAGTTGAGGCTTCTGTAGTTAAAGAAGGCAGAGCTAAAAAGGTTATCGTTTACAAGTACAAGAGAAAAACCGGATATCACAAAAAGAACGGACACAGACAGGCTTTCACACAGGTTAAGATTGAAAAAATTAACGGATAATGATAGCTATAACCGTTTATCAGAATTCAAAAGGACATAAGATAGGCTTTAAGTCAAAAGGACATGCAGGTTTTGCAGATTCCGGTTATGATATAATCTGTGCCGGGGTTTCAGCGCTGGTGATCAATTTCATCAATTCCGCTGAAGAGCTGTGTCATGCTGAGTACAGCCTTGATACAGACGAAGAGACAGGTATGATTGACTACAGACTTGACAAGCCGGCAACAGGTGATGTTGCACTGCTTATGGATTCCATGATTCTGGGACTAAAAGGAATACAAAGAGACTATGGGAATGAGTACATCATTCTAGACTTCAAGGAGGTGTAAGACATGTTGAATATGAACCTTCAGTTTTTTGCTCATAAAAAGGGAGTTGGTTCTACAAAGAACGGACGTGACTCTGAGTCTAAGAGATTAGGCGCTAAGAGAGCAGACGGACAATTCGTAAAAGCTGGTAATATTCTTTACAGACAGCGTGGTACAAAGATTCACCCTGGTACAAACGTTGGTATCGGTGGAGATGATACATTATATGCTAAGGTTGATGGCGTATTAAGATTTGAAAGAGTTGGAAGAGATAAGAAACAGGCTTCCGTATATCCAGTAGTGAACGAATAAGATTTAAACCCCGACTTTTATTAGCCGGGGTTTTTATGTTGTAAATTAGCAGCATGTAGTAATCTGATTAATCATAAATGAGGGGCAAAATACCTTTGACCCTCATATCATTTTGTTATTACTGTGTCTTATATAGATATAGTATAACAAATATAGCATAGTAATGATTTGTTATAAAGTATACTGAGTGTTTTATGCAGACATTCAGCATGAGGTGGAAAATTATGTTTGCAGATCGTGCAAAAATTATCATAAAATCAGGAAAAGGCGGAGATGGTCATGTATCATTCCGACGTGAAAAATACGTGCCGAACGGTGGTCCGGACGGCGGTGACGGTGGAAAGGGCGGAGACGTTATATTTCTCGTGGATAAGGGAATCAACACCCTGACAGATTATCGTCACAGAAGAAAGTTTGCAGCAGAGCCCGGACAGGAGGGCGGCAAAAAGAACTGCCACGGAAAGAATGGTGAGGATCTTATACTTAAGGTGCCGGAGGGTACACTCATAAAGGATGCAGCAAGCGGAAAGGTCATAGCAGATATGTCCGGTGACAATACAAGGCAGGTGATCCTGCGCGGAGGAAAGGGCGGTCAGGGCAACCAGCACTATGCCACATCCACTATGCAGGCTCCTAAATATGCTCAGCCGGGACAGGATGCAATAGAAATCGAGGTACAGCTTGAGCTAAAGGTAATAGCGGATGTAGGGCTTGTAGGCTTTCCAAACGTAGGAAAATCAACACTTCTGTCACGAGTTACCAATGCACAGCCAAAGATTGCCAACTATCATTTCACCACATTACAGCCAAATCTTGGTGTGGTTGATATGGATGAGGGCTTTGGCTTCGTAATAGCTGATATCCCGGGACTTATCGAGGGAGCATCAGAGGGTATTGGACTCGGTCATGAGTTTTTGCGTCATATAGAGCGTACTAAGGTGATGATACACATGGTTGATGCGGCCGGTACCGAAGGCCGTGATCCGGTTGCTGACATCAAGGCGATAAACAAGGAGCTTGAAGCATACAATCCACAGCTTCTCAAAAAGCCACAGGTCATTGCCGCCAACAAAATAGATGCCATAGCAGGAGACGAGAATGAGGTAATTTCAGCTTTAAGAGCTGAATTCGAGCCACAGGGCATAAAGGTATTCCCGATATCCGCAGTAAGCGGTAAGGGCCTTAAGGAGCTTTTGTACGAGGTGAAGAACCTGCTTGCAAATTGTCCTAAAGAGGTTACTGTATATGAGCCGGAGATTGATCCTGCACTTTCATTCTTTAAGGATGAGCCGTACGCGGTTGAGGTGGCAGCCGATGGTGCATATGAGATATCAGGTCCAAAGATTGAGAAAATGCTCGGATACACAAATATGGACTCAGAGAAGGGCTTTGCCTTTTTCCAGAGATTCTTGCGTGAGCAGGGTATCATCAAGGAGCTTGAAAATATGGGCATCGAGGATGGAGATACTGTCCGCATGTATGATTTCGAGTTTGATTATTACAAGTAAGGAGAAGAGTATATATGAATTTATCAAGTAAACAGCGTGCATATTTAAGCAGCCTTGCAAGCACAATTAACCCTATTTTCAATATTGGAAAGGCATCGCTTACTCCGGAAATCATCGAGGCTCTTGATGCAGCACTTGAAAAGAGGGAGCTGATCAAGGTTGCAGTTCTTAAAAACTGCATCGATGATCCAAGAGAGATTGCAAGTGTAATCGGTGAGAGAACACACTCTGCAGTGGTTAAGGTAATAGGCAAAAAAATGATTTTTTACCGTCCTGCGAAGAAAAATCCAAAGATTAAGCTTCCGGAATAAGCCATGAAAACAGGGATTTTTGGTGGGGCATTTGACCCGATACACAAAGGTCATATATACATGGCACAAAAGGCGATGGAAGAGTATTCTCTTGACAGGATTCTGCTTGTTCCGTCAGGTCACTCGCCGAACAAGACTGAGAATGCAATGACAGCATTTAGCCACCGGTACAATATGTGTAAGCTGGCATCAGAAGCAGTGCCCGGTATTGAGGTGTCTGATATTGAGATAAAGGATGAGTCCACCAGCTATACGTATGTGACACTCCAAAAGCTAAAGGCACTTTATCCGGAGGATGAACTGTATTTCATCATGGGTGGAGATTCGCTCGACTATTTTGAAACATGGATGAGACCTGATGTCATAGCCCGGACAGCAATAATCCTTGTTATGGTGAGGGAAAATTTTCCAAAGCAGCAGATGGAAGAAAAGATTGCACATATCAAAAAACAGTTTTGGGCAGATATAAGACTTTTAAAGTGTGACAGGATGGATGTGTCGTCTACTCAGGTCAGGAGACTGCTACGTGCCAAGTCGCAGGCAGACGGGTATAGGAGTCCTAAAGGAGCGGAAATGTTTCTGGATGCTGCAGTTATGTCATATATACAGGCTAATAATTTATACAGGTGATAGAGTATGGAAGTAAAAGAAATAAAGAAAAAGCTAAAGAAGAGCCTTGATAAACAAAGGTATCAGCATACACTCGGAGTGATGTATACTGCCGGCTGTCTTGCCATGGCAAACGGCTATTCGATAGAAAAGGCAATGCTTGCAGGCCTGCTTCATGATTGTGCCAAGTGTCTTTCGACTGAAAAGAAAATCGGACTCTGTGTAAAGAAAAATATAGACATAACAGAGGTAGAGATATCAAACCCGGGTCTGTTACATGCAAAGGCAGGCATGGTGCTGGCTGAGGAAGAGTATGGCATTAAGGATGCGCAGATACTGCATGCCATAAGAGTGCATACTACAGGAGAAGCAGATATGGGGCTCCTTGACAAAATACTCTTTGTGGCAGATTATATTGAGCCAAACAGATGTGAAGCACCTAGGCTTGAAGAGATAAGAAAGCTTGCTTTTTCAGACCTTGATAGGACTGTTGCAGAGATATTGTATGATACAATCAATTTCCTTAACACAAAGAGTGGGGCAATAGATCCGACTACCCAGATTACTTACAATTATTATGCTAAATACAGAGACAACAGGGAGGAATAACTGCTATGCAGACAATTGATTTAGTTAAAAAGATAGTGGAAGCACTTGAAGACAAAAAGGCAGAGGATATCACAGTTCTCGACATAGGAGAGGTTTCTTCTATAGCAGACTACTTTATCATTGCAAACGGAAACAATGCAAATCAGCTCACAGCCATGGAGGATGCTGTGGATGAGGCTATGTATACAAACGGAGTGCATCAGAAGCAGGTAGAGGGAACAGGCAACTCTACATGGATTCTCATGGATTATCAGGATATTATCGTGCATCTGTTCTCTAAAGAAGACAGACAGTTCTATGATCTCGACAGAATATGGAGAGATGGAAAAGTGGTGGATGTACATTCACTGTAGTATTTATTCTATGATTAAGGAATTATAAATCGAAACCGGTAATTTAAAATATCGCACCCATATGCTGTGCTGTTTAGCATGGCATATGGGTGCGATATTTTTGCCATATTAGAAGAAACGGAATACTCCAAACACTTTGCCAAGTATTTCGCATTCAGGAACTATGATTGGATCCATTGTGTCATTCTCCGGCTGGAGGCGAATGTGACCATTCTCTTTATAGTAGGTCTTTACGGTAGCGGAATCATCTATAAGTGCTACAACCATGTCTCCGTTTGAAGCATCACTCTGCTGCTCGACGAGGATATTATCACCGTCGAAGATACCGGCATTGATCATGCTCTCGCCCTTGACTTTAAGCATAAATGACTGCTTATTTGGCATATATTCAGCAGGAACGGGAAAATAGGTTTCGATATTTTCCACTGCGAGTATCGGCTCACCTGCAGCTACACGACCGACCAGAGGGACATTAACCATCTCGCGGCGCTGTAAACCAAAGCTGTCATCTATAATTTCTATAGCCCTGTTTTTGGCAGAATCTCTTCTTATGTAGCCCTTTCGCTCCAGTGTCTCGAGATGTGCATGGACGCTGGATGTGGACTTTAAATGTACACCTTCGCAGATATCACGCACTGATGGCGGATAGCCCCTGTTTAAAATCTCACTCTTGATAAACTCCAGTATCTCTTTCTGCTTGTCTGAAATCTTTTCTAATGCCATAGGTAAATCCTCCGTCTGAATATTTAAATAATATAATGATATGAGGGTCAAAAGGTATTTTGCCGCTTCGTTCATAATTATAATAAAAAAATTGTATTTAAAAAAATTATATCATAAAACTAAAATAAACGCAAACATATATTCCGAAATTTTGTTCGTTTTTCTATTGACAAACGATTGTTCGGGATGTATTATGTAATCACAATAACAACAAACACATGTTCGAAAATACAAGAGGTGGTTTTATGAGAGAAAATACTTTATCAGGTAGAAGAAAAATGTTTGGATGGACTGCTGTTGCATTTATAGCAGCTGTCATTATATTGTGCGGCACTATTCATATTTTTGCCAGTTCTGGTGACAGCAGGCCTTATAACAAGTATTATACCAGCGTCAGGGTTGAGGAGGGCGACACTGTCTGGAGCATTGCCGATAGATATATTGCCGACAGTCAGGTGAGCAAAAGAGATTATGTAGATGAAATTTGCAGGCTCAATAGTCTTACAGATGGCAATGTCCGCAGTGGCAATTATATAGTTGTTTCATATTATTCTCAGGATATAAAGTAACGTTTTCTTGCTAAAAGTTCCTGTTTCTTATATAATATAGATTAATTGCAGCGGATTTGGGTTATAGTATCTATAGCTTATCCGTTTTTGAAACAGGAGATTGGATATTTATGTTAAAACTATTTTTTGTTATATTTGCAAATTTTCACAGAGCGCCGTATATTGTTCCCAAAATGAGATACATGGCTGATCATCCGCAGAAATATTCAGAAGCGGAGAGATATGATATGATGCGGCACTGTATAGATTTAATGAATAAATCGGGAAAAATTACAACAGAAGCATATGGTCTTGAGAATCTTCCTGAAACAGGCGGCTATATCATGTATCCCAACCATCAGGGAAAGTATGATTTACTGGGGATTATTACTACACATGACAAGGTACTGTCGTTTGTTATGGATAAGCAGAAGTCGCATACAATGCTTGTCAGGGAATTTGTGGATCTGGTTCAGGCAAAGCGTTTAGAGAAAGATAATCCAAGGCAGGGGCTTACTATAATCAATGAGGTAGCTAAGGATGTGAAAAACGGCAAGAGATATGTCTTGTTTCCGGAGGGTGGCTATAAGTTCAATAATAAGAATAAAGTGCAGGATTTTAAAGCAGGAAGCTTTAAGATTGCATTGAAATCACATGTTCCTATTATTCCGATAGCTCTTATAGATTCATATAAGGTGTTCAACAGCTTTCATTTCGGCCCTGTTACAACGCAGGTTCACTATTTAAAGCCTATTGAGTATGATGAGTACAAGGACATGAAGACGAAGGATATAGCTGCACTGGTCAAGGAGCGTATAGAGGAGAAAATCAAAGAAATACTTGGTTAGAGTCAACTTTGATTATTATATAGTATTATTATGAAAGACAAAGCTTATTACGAAGACGTAAATATAAAAAATGAATTAAAGCTCAGAGATATGATACAGAAGCTTCCGAAGTTCTGTATGGATTTTTTTATCGGAATAGATGCGGATAAGTCCTCAAGAACCAAGATAGCGTATGCATATGATCTACAGACCTTTTTCGAGTACATGAAGAGTGCCAATCCATCGCTTAAGAAATATGATATAAGGGACTATCCTATATCCCTGTTAGATCAGATCAGTCCTTCAGATATTGAGGAATATCTGTTTTATCTAAAGTATTATGAGAAGGATGGCGTCGTACACACCAATGACGAGAGAGGCATTAAGCGAAAGCTTGCATCACTGCGCACTTTTTATAATTTTTATTTCAGGAAAGAGTTTATAGATACCAATCCTGCGAGCAAGGTAACCCTTCCCAAAATACATGAGAAGAATATCATCCGTCTTGATACTGATGAGGTCGCACAGCTTCTCGATGAGGTTGAGTCAGGAGACAGTCTGTCCAAGAACCAGCAGCGTTTCCATGAGAAAACAAAGGTTCGTGACCTTGCACTTATGACACTGCTTCTTGGAACAGGTATCCGTGTATCTGAGTGCGTGGGGCTGGATATGGATGATGTAGATTTCAAAAACAATGGAATCAAGGTGCACCGAAAGGGTGGTGCTGATGTGATTGTTTATTTTGGTGATGAGGTACGTGATGCACTTCTTTCGTACTGGGAGGAGAGAAGCATAATTACACCTGCCGAGGGGCATGCTAATGCGCTTTTTCTCTCTTTACAGAGGAAGCGTATATCTGTACGTTCTGTTGAGAATCTCGTAAAAAAGTATTCGAGACTCGTAACAACCGTTAAGAATATTACTCCTCATAAGCTTCGTAGTACATATGGCACCACACTTTATCAGGAAACAGGTGATATCTATCTTGTGGCGGATGTTCTAGGGCACAAGGATGTAAATACCACACGTAAGCATTATGCAGCCCAGGAGGACAGCAGGCGTCGTGCGGCAGCCAGGGTAGTACATCTGAGGGAGGATTGATTATATGTCTGATAATATAATCACAATTACAGATTTTATGGACCCCAATCTGGATGTGTATGCCAGATTGACGGAGAATCAGCTTTTAAACAGAGCCAATCCAAAAGAGGGGATGTTTATAGCTGAAAGTCCAAAGGTGATAGAGAGGGCACTTGATGCGGGATGTGAACCGGTTTCTCTTCTGATGGAGACAAAGCATGTAAATGGCGAGGCAAGAGGAATTATCGAAAGATGTCAGAATATACCTGTATATACTGCGTCATTTGATTTGCTCACAAAGCTGACTGGCTTTGCTTTGACCAGAGGCACACTCTGTGCTATGTACAGGCCGAAGCCAAGGTCTGTCGAAGAGGTGTGCAGGGATGCAAGAAGAGTTGCGGTGCTTGAGGATGTGGTAAATCCAACCAATGTCGGAGCTATATTCAGGTCAGCGGCAGCACTGCATATGGATGCGGTGCTGCTCACTCCTGCCTGCAGCAATCCTTTGTACAGGCGTGCAATCAGGGTTAGTATGGGAACTGTGTTTCAGGTGCCATAGGCATATTTTCCCAAGTACAATGTCGGCAGTGACAACACTTTTTCAGATGCTTCATTGCATGATAAGTGTGATAGCCGTGACCAAAATTGCAACGACCAAAATAGCAGTGTTTATAAATACAATATTGATGTGCTTCATAAGCTTGGATTTAAGACCTGTGCTATGGCGCTGACTGATGATTCCGTGAGTATAGATGACCCTGTGCTTCACTCAGAGGAAAGGCTTGCAATAGTGCTCGGCACTGAGGGAGATGGTCTTCATGAGCAGACTATAGACTCCTGTGACTACACTGTAAAGATACCAATGTCACATGGCGTCGATTCTCTAAATGTGGCTGCTGCCAGTGCAGTGGCATTCTGGGAGCTGGCTAAATAGGCTGATGAGAGTGCTTTATATTGTAAATTTTGACATTTTCGTCAGCACTGTTTCTAACTTCAGTTCCTTCGCATACGCATCCGAGTGGTAAATCCGCATAGTTTGTGCTATCGCAGAAGGCACTTTGGCGGCTGCAGTCAGTTTTATCATCTGATATGCCGCAGATGTTGGATTTATTGGTATGATACGGTTTAAAGTTTTGCCTGCTGTAGATATTCTGGTCGGTATTATGTGTATTGGAATTATATATCCCTGTATTATTCATGAATAGTCCTCCTGATTGATGCTTGTTTATTTGTGTTTTGTTTATTTGATGTTTTAATTTAATTTTTATTTGCAGCTATCCTGAATATGCTGAATAGTTACTGTTATTTTTCATCCTAAGTATGAGTTTAGCATGTGCTGTGAGTGATTTTTTTATGTATCTTATTTTTAATTGCGATTTCGGTTAGAGGCTTTTTTAATTAAAATTGTGGCAATCATAAATATAATTTACACCTTTGTACATAATAATGCTGACAGGAGGTGTCTATTAAATGATTCTAACAGAAAAAGAAACAAACGCTATTGAAGATTTAAAAACACAGGAACAGGCATGCATAGAGAAGTATACCAAATACAGCAATCAGGCAAAGGATCCGGTGCTTAAGGAGCTTTTTGAAGAAATAGCAAGGGATGAGCAAAAGCATTTTGACTCTTTGGATCAGGTGATTAAGGGAAAGGTTCCGTCAGTTGACTGCAATGATTCTAAGGGGAAGAATTATAACCCAGCTGCAACATACGATTCGCTTGGCAATTCTGAGGACAAGAAAGCTGACTGTTATCTGGCTACAGACTGTATAGGAACAGAAAAGCTAGTATCCGGCGAGTACAATTCCGATGTATTTGTATTTGGAAATTCGGATATCAGAAAGTTATTGGCAGATATACAGATAGAAGAGCAGAATCATGCTGAGATGCTATGGAAGTACAAAACTGCAAATGGTATGGCATAGATAAAATATAAAACCATAGAATTTAGTGCAAAGTGTAAAACAGGACTGCCTGAATATCGACAGTCCTGTTTTTTTAGGTTTAGTTTCCTGTTGGAATAAAAGGTCTGATTGCACCTGCAAGCTGAGAAACCGGCATACTCTGGAGCCATACACGGCCAGGTCCGGTGACAACGGTGTTGAATAATCCTTCACCTCCGAATACCGCATTTTTGATACCCGGAACAGTCTGAATTTCGAGCTGGCAGCTTCCTGTCATAGCAGCTAAGTATCCAGTATCAATCACCAGCTGCTGACCGGGTGCAAGCTCGTATTCCTTTATGTGGCCGTCAAACTCTAAAAATGCCAATCCGTTTCCTGACAGACGCTGCATGATAAAGCCCTCACCGCCGAAGAAACCTGCTCCTATTCTTTTTTGTAAAAATACGGACAGCTCAACTCCTGAGGTTGAAGCAAGAAATGCTGATTTCTGGGCAATTATCTCCTGTCCCGGTGCAATCTGGAAGGGTCTTATGCATCCTGGAAAGCATGATGCAAATGCTATCATTCCCGGACCACCCATAGATGTGTAGCGATTTTGGAACATACTTTCACCTGAAAATGCACGGCCAAACATTTTGCCTATGCCTCCATTTGATGTAGTCTCCATCTTCATGTTTGGAGTCATCCATGACATGGCACCTTTTTCGGTAATCATAGTCTCGTTTGCCTCAAGGTTGCAGATCACAACCGGTAATGGCTCTCCCTCAATATTGTAGTTCATAAATATCCTCCTTTAGTTTAAAAAATGGTTTGTAGAAATTTTATATCTATAATTCTAACACAGTAATACGTCACTTGACAATATAATTCATAAATGTACACGAAAGCTTATAAATGAATACAAATTGCCTAATGAAATACACTTTAGGGATTGCGGTGTTCATATGATCTTGACTGAAACTATGTGGGAAAAGTCACAGACTGACTTGTTTATTTTATAAATATGGTTTAGAATAATATGGTTATTGTTGGATAAAAATGGTAGTAAAACTATATGTAATATAAAATTGTAACAAAATAATTATATCCAATTTATAACATGTAAATAACATATTTAAGGAGACAACATAATAATGAGATTTGTAATACAGCGTGTAAACCATGCAAAGTGCACTATAGATGGAAATATAACCGGCAGCATAGAAAAGGGACTGTGCGTTTTGATAGGCATAGCAGAGACAGACACTAAAGAGATTGCTGATAAAATGATCAAAAAGCTTATAAACATGAGAATTTTTGCCGACGAGAATGACAAGACAAATCTTTCGATAAATGATGTAGACGGAAAGCTATTGCTTATATCGCAGTTTACGCTTTATGCAAATTGTAAGAAAGGCAATCGTCCTTCATTTGTGGAGGCAGGAAGTCCTGATATGGCAAACGAGCTTTATGAATACTGCATCAGCGAGTGTGATAAGGCAGTTCCCGGAGTACAAAGAGGGGTGTTTGGAGCCGATATGAAGATAGAGCTTGAGAATGACGGGCCATTTACGATTGTACTGGATTCGGACAAGCTGTAAAAGATATAAGTATGAAAGGCATTTTTATGGAAAAATGAAATGTACATAGGCGATATCTCTGAAATGATGGATAATCTCGGATGTATCACTGATGGAAATAATATAGTGCCTATCACAGCTGCCATGGGATATGCTGTGCAAAACGATAACAGCACAAAGGATATTAATGAGATAATCCATGAGGCTGATTCAAGGATGTATGAGGAAAAACGCTCTATGAAGCATCGGAAGGCTTAGTACATTTCATCCAATCATCGATATTGCCGTTTTGAATAGCAGAAAACAGTCTCTTCTTGACACCCGGATTTTCCATATTGAGCTGTCTGACAAGCTGCTTTACATATTCGCGCCGCGTGTGGCCATCGTAAGGGCATGGATTCTTGCACACCGGCAGATTGTATTTATTCTTAAAGCCCTTCACATCAGACTCGCCGACATACATAAGAGGACGGATGATGGCAAGACCACTGCCGTCCAGCTGTGTAACAGGCGCGAATGAATAAAACTGTCCCTCATATAGCAGGGAAAGAAACATAGTCTCTATAATATCATCCATATGGTGTGCGTATGCTATTTTATTGCAGCCGACAGACAGCGCAAAATCATTCAAAGCACCCTTTCTAAGCTTTGCACACCATGAGCAGGGACTAGCCTGATTCTTAGATTTCTCAAGAGATATTCTTCCAATATCAGTTTTCACCACATAAAACTCAACAGAGAGCTCATCGCACAGCGCCTTCACCGGCTCCAAATCAAAATCCTCATATCCCAGGTCAACCGCAATTGCTACCGGTTCAAAAGGCACAGGATAGAAGCTTCTGATGCCGGAAAGCGCATAGAGCAGAGTGAGAGAATCCTTTCCGCCTGAGACACCGATGGCGATTTTGTCATTTTCAGTTATCATATTGTAGTCGTCAAGGGCCTGACGGACCTTGCTGTATAATTTTTGTAATTTCATGGTAGGTATTATACTATAAATCTGTGAAAAAACAAAGTTTCGAACAAAAATTAAGATTATAATGATACAAATTCTGAAAAGTGTAATATTATAGGAATAAGATATCAAATTTTTGTGGAGAAGATATTGGAGAGGAAGTTGATGAATAGAAGTCCGGGGGGCAGATTCCCTCGGATTTGGCGTAATATAAAAAAATTGGGGGACATGAGAACTATAGAATAACTATTTGACATGGTGGACAGAAAAAATTATTATAAACATAAGAATAGTAGATTTGAAAGTTTAAGGGATGATTAGGCTATGGCAACAATAAAAGATGTGGCAAAGGCAGCGGGAGTTGGAACGGGAACAGTTTCTCGAGCCTTAAGTGGAAAAGGATATGTTGATTCTGAAAAGAAAAAGCAGATAATTAAAATTGCAGAGCAATTAGAGTATGATCCTTCAGCGTTATTAAAAAGAAAAAACAATAAAAAAGTTAAAAGTGGTTTAATAGGAGTAGTTCTTCCGAATAGTTCACAACCTTTTTTCGGAAGTTTTTTGTGGCATGTAGAGAAAGCCTTGGAAATGCATGAGTATCGAACAGTAATTATTAATGTTGGCGGCTCGTCCCAAAAAATATCTGATGCGATTGACTTGGTAGATAAACATATGTTGGATGGATTGATCATAAATGCTGATGTAGATAAAAGTGATATAGAGCGATTACGATTGATTCCAGCAGTAAGCTTTGAGTGTGAAATGGGAGAAGGTATTCCGCTTGTAGCATCTGATCATATAAAAGGTGGCGAACTTGCAGCAAAACTGCTCTTTCGATGTGGATGTAAGAATGTAGCTATTTTAAGTATAAAGGCAACTGCACCTGTATATGCAAGGCGTCGTATTACAGAATGTCAGAGATTATTGAAAAAAAAAGGTGTAAAAGTAACGATTGTAGAGCATGAGGGTGGATCAGAAGAGTTTCATGTCATGGAAGAAAAGATAAATGAGTATTTGAATACTCACTCAGAAGTTGATGGCATTTTTACGGAGGATGTGGAGGCATATTTTTGCTTGGTGCAGGCGAAAAAACGAGGAATTTCCATTCCAAGAGATCTTAAGATTGTTGGATATGATGGGAATGAAATAACACGTTTAGTTAGCCCACAGGTAACTACTATTGCACAAAATACAAAAAAATTAGCAGAAACATGTGTAGATGTACTGAATAAAAGAATCAGCGGATTGGATACAGAAGACAGATATTTTGTTCCTGTTAAAATCCGAATAGGTGGAACGACATAATATCGTTCCATAAAATATTTGTATATAATTTATAATGCAGAACGTTAAAACAAGGCGTTCTGCTATTTTTTTGTGCAGAATTCATAAAAGACTTGAATATTGGCTTGTTATAAAGTAGCATTTGAACAAGAAATAAGAAAACAAAAGTTGTGATGAAAAGGAGAACATAATGAATCAAATTTATACTTCCGATTTGCTTTCTTTTCAAAAAAGATTAGCACCTACGGTGGACAGTGATGTAGTGATTGACAGACCCAAGACAGAAATTTTGCCGGAGCCATATGTGATTACCCATGAGAGAAAAATTCGATTTAAACTATATTATCCGAATGCAAGAAAAGTAGAAATGTGGGATTATTTAAAAGAATATAAACTTGAAAAAAATGGAGATTATTGGTGCGGAGAATTTGATATGGGGGAAGGATTCATTGCAATATTTCTCAAAGTTGATGGCACAAGTATTCTATCAGAGTTTTTTCCGATAGGATATGGAGGAAACAAAGCGATAAACTATATAGACGTTCCTGAACAGGATCATCCAATTGAGCTATTAGGAGAAAATCATGGAAGTGTTCTTAGTGATTTTTTTGAAAGTAAAATAACCGGACAACTAGAGAGAATTATGATTTATCTTCCACCAGAATATATGCAAAATACAGAGAAGAAATATCCGGTTCTGTATTTGCAGCATGGACATGGCGAAAACGAAACATGCTGGGTAAGCCAGGGGAAAATGAATTTTATATATGATAATCTGGTACATCAAAGAAAAGCAGTTCCTGCTATTGTTGTGATGGCAAATGGAATGATATATGAGGAGAGTGGAGACAAAAGAGAATTAAAGTATCGTGATATGTCAGCATTTGTAAAGGAGGAATTAATTCCTTATGTAGAAAATAAATACCGAACCTACGGAGATAAAGAACACAGGGCAATGGCTGGATTGTCTATGGGAAGTTTACAGACTTCTATTACGGCATTTGAACATTCTGAACTGTTTTCATATGTGGGAGTATTCAGTGGATTTGTACAAGATATCCTTACACAGAATCAGAGTCATTTGACTGAAAAAAATAAAGAAAGCTTTCGAGAAAACAATAAGTTATTTTTTAGAGGGATTGGAGCTGAAGACAGATTTATTGATTTCTTTAAGTCAGACGATGAATTTCTTGAAAAGTCTAAAATAAAATGTGAGAGAAAAATATATAAAGGTGATCATGAATGGAAGGTATGGAGACGCTGCTTATATGATTTTGCTCAACTGATTTTTAGAGAAGATAATTAGTATAGTTATTGATAAGTGAGGAATGAGGAAAAGATGACAGGAGTGCAAATAGTAGGAATAGCAGTGATCAGTTTAGTGGTTATATTCTTAGTGGCAGAATACTTTATGGCCAATTTTATGGCAACATATATTTTGACACCGCCTTCTAAATTATGTCCAACGCCGGAACAGATAAAGGAGCGGAAAACATGTGAAATATCAGCGGAACGTGCTGTTTATGCAGATGCAGATTTTGATGCTTATGAAGAGTGGGAAACAGAAAGATTTTTTTGTGAAAATAACGGAATACATATACCGGCGGTATTTCATCCACTGGAACACGCAAGAGGATGTGCGATTCTTGCACATGGATTTGGACAGAATCGTTACGCTATGGTTCCTTATGCGGAACTGTTTCGTAAGTTGGGATTTTCAACAGTATTGTTTGATGAGAGAAGATTCGGTGAAAGTAAGGCGCCGTACGGGACATTTGGTATAAAAGAGGCAACGGATGTAGCAGCACTGGTAGAGTGGGTGAAACAACGTTGCGGACAAGATACCAAGATTGTACTGCTCGGTGTTTCCATGGGAGCGGTCAGCGTTATGAATGCATTAAAATATACTGATGATGTAGATTATGTTGTGGAAGACTGTGGTTTTATCCGAGTGTCTCAAGGATTGCCATTTGTTTATCGAAGTATGGTGCATATACCGAATCCGTTTTTAATGCCGGTTGTAAAGAAACGTGCAAAGAAATATGGATTTGATATGCTGGACAATAATCCAATTGATGTAGTGAAAAATTCAAAGGTTCCTATTTGCGTAGTGCATGGAGATATGGATAGAGCCGTTTCCGTAGAATGTGCAAAGGAATTGGGAACTGTAATGAAGAATCCAAAATCTCGTGTTGAAATCTATGAAGGAAGAGATCATGCTTACAGTATATGTGATAAAGAGCGATATACTCGGATGTTAAGTGATTTTTTGGATGAGATGTTTGTATTTCCGGTAGAACAGGAGGAGGAACATGGCAAATAAAAATGAAATTGTAAAACTTACAGACGGCGTTTACCAAATAAAGTATTATTGGCTTGGAATTGCAAATGTATATGCATATTTGATAGTTGGAAGTGAAAGGGCATTATTGATTGACACCTGTTATTCAATTACCGGAATTAAAAAATATGTTGAGCAGATAACGACACTCCCTGTTGATGTTGTAAATACACACGGACATTTTGATCATATAGGGGGAAATGCGGAATTTGAGACAATTTATCTTTCAAAGGCAGACAGAGAGGTTGCTGGAGAACATTCAGACTATAATGCTTTGCGTAAAATGATAGATAATTATGAAGAAAAGAATGTATTAGTGAGATATCTTTTTAAGTTAAAAAAATATAAGAAGCAGGTGGAAGATAGTCTTCATATAAAGTCAGTAGAATATAAGGATTTGCCATTATGTGGATTTTTTAATCTGGGAGAAAGAAAAGTATCCTTTATAGAAACGCCGGGACATACTCCGGGAAGTATTTGTCTGTTTGATGAAAAAAGCAAATATTTCTTTGTGGGAGATATGGCTTGCGAAGAAGGAGTTTTGCTAGGTTTTGACTATTCGACCAGTGTAGCTGAATATCGGGAATCTATTTTGAAAATGCAGCAATTTTATAAGGAATATGAAGGAAAAGCGATTATTCCCTCACATCATCAGATGCCGGCAAAATCAGATATTTTTGAGCGTTATATCTCACTGTGTAATGATATTCTGTCAGGAAAACTGACAGGTAAATATGAAGATCAGGGACTTTGCGATGGTAAGGTTGTAAAAGGATACAAATTACAGATGGTATATAGAAAGATAAAATAAGAACAGGATGGGATAAGAAATGAAGTTATTTACAAAATCAATGGAGCCAAATACCACTCTCGGTGTGGCTGAAAGAGTGGCATATATGTCAGGAAATATAGGAATTGCATTAATTAATACAATTGTTGCAACATTTTTGATGTTTTTTTATACGGATGTAATGATGCTGAATGCCGGAATTATTGGTACAATCCTGATGGTTTCAAGATTATTTGATGGTGTAACAGATATTATTATGGGAATGATTGTAGACAGGACACATTCAAAATACGGAAAGGCAAGAGTATGGGTAATCAGAACATGTATTCCGTATGCAATCAGCGGGTTACTGCTCGTTTGCGTACCGGGTGGTATGACAGAGCTTGTTCAGTATATTTATGTATTTATTACTTACAATATTTGTAATTCCGTTTTTCTGACAGCGCTCTATGTGCCATATAATGCGATGACATGTAATATTACTTCCAATCCTTATGAAAGAGGAGTTTTAGGAATTTTTGTATTGTTTGGTGCTACATTTGGAACACTCGCTGTGCAGTCAACAGTGGATGCTGCAACGAAAGCGTTGGGCGGAGATCAGCGAGCATGGCAGATTGTAGTTGGGATTTATGCGATTTGTGGGTTAATCCTGCACCTTATTTGTTTCTTTGGAACAAAAGAGCGCTGTGGAAGTACATCTGAAAAAGTGAAAATTCATGCGAAAGAAGAAATGCGTTCTTTATTTACAAATAAATATTGGATTCTTGCGATTATGACAATCTTATTTGTAATGTTTTTTACAGCATTTACCGGGGGAGCAGGGCTCTACTTTGCAAAAGGTGTCTTAGGAGACACTGCTTATTATGCACAATTTGCAAACTTTATGTCTGTTACACAAATGATTTCTCTTTTTATTGCATTTGTTCCGATGAAAAAATGGGGGAAGAGAAATACATTGATGATTGGATTGACGATTATGGCAATCGGAACTGGTATTCAGTGTATTTGGGGAAATAATCTTACAATGCTTATAGTTTGTAGTGTGCTGAAAGGACTAGGCGGAGGATTTGCAGCAGGAGTTGGATACGGACTTGTTGCAGATACGATTGATTATGGAGAGTGGAAGACAGGAACAAAAGCAGAAGGAGTCGGTATGGCAGCGATGACATTTGTTACAAAAGTTTCTGCCGGATTTGCCGGAGCAATTATCGGATGGATTAATGAAATGGGGGGTTATGAGGCAGCGGTAGCAGTACAGAATGCCAAGGCCGTTTTTGGATTAAAAGTTAGTTTTAGTTATCTGCCATTTATATTCTGTGCGTTGGGATTTGTTTTGATGATTTTTTATGATTTAGACAAAATCTTCCCACAGATTCAGGCTGATTTAGAGAAACGAAGAGAAAACAAGAACAAATAAGAAAGTGAAGAGGAAAGAGATGAAGAAAAAAGAAATCATTGATAAAATTTTGCAATATCATCCAAACATAGAGCATTATCACGGATGTGATGAATATAAATCGGGATTTGAAGAGGAAAAGTGTACCGGAATTGTATCCGCATTGGTTCCTACAATGGAAGTGTTGAAAAAAGCTGTAGAACTTGGCTGCAATCTTTTGGTTGTTCACGAACCAATCTATTATCAGACACCGGATTTCCCAGACTGGAAGGGTGACTTTGAAAATAGTGTACAAAAAGAAAAGGAAGCTTATATTCGGGAACATCGGCTTACGGTTTGGAGAGACCATGATCATATGCATACGCATCAGCCGGATTCTATTTTTACAGGCGTAATAAAGTATCTGGGATGGGAGTCATATTTTAACACAGAAATTAGTGGAATGATGCCGTTTTTTTATGTTTTTGATATTCCGGAATGTACCGTGTCTGAACTTGGAGAAGAATTAAAAGAAAAAATAGGCATGAACGGAGTGCGTATTGTTGGAAATCCGGAAGATAAGATGAAAAGAGTAGCGATTGTGGCACATTTGTATCCTAATAGTGCCATGGTAGACGAAATAAAAGAAGATGGATATTACCATAGTTATGACATGGAAATTATGAAATATATGGAAACAGAGAATATTGATGCTATCATTCCGGGAGAAATCATTGAATGGACAATTCTTTCTTATATCAGGGACGCTGCGTATATGGGAAAACACAAAGCATGTTTCAATATCGGGCATTTTAACATGGAAGAATTAGGAATGAAGTATGCGGCAGATTGGATCGGTGAATTACTGAACAATGAGATTCCGGTAAATTATATACCGACAGAAGATGGTTGGACATTTCTATAGAAGAGGTGATTAGAATTACACTCATCGTATTCCAAAATATAATGATGCAGAACGTCTGCATGTGTTCAGGGAAAGTGCCTTGAAAGGTATGATTGCTGCTGGAACTTATACAAAGGAAAGAGTTGAGTGTATTCATAACCTTCAGGTTAAGGAAGATGATGCAAATCCAAAATACAGTAAAGAGATTGTAAAGAAATATACAAAATGTGTAGTCGTCGTAATTATGCATTTTCAGAAGAACGGAAATAAAGAATTTCTCAAGATGTGAAAAGAGATTATATTATTTATAAATGGGAAGGAGTGTATGTTCTGATTTCAATGTAAAGCGATAAGGGGAAACCTTATCGCTTTATTAAAAGAAGAATGTGGGATTGATAATCATTTAATTTTACATAATTAGATGTCAGTAGAAAGTTTTTTAATTTTTCTTATAGCAATACGATAAGAAATGTAAAAAAATAACAATACTCCAAGGAAATAAACAGTTAGAAATATTAAGGAGACAATAATTCTTTGATTAATCTGTTCAAGATAGAAAACAGTATCAATTTGGAAACTCTCAACAAAAACGATAATAGTATTTAAACTAGAATAGCATAGTGCAAATAGCCAACACCAGAGTGGAAAATGTTGGGTTCCATTAAAAAGAACTCCTTTTATTGACATCCAAATGATTAACACATCAGGCGCTAATGGAATAACCCAATCGTTTAAGCTTGTTTTAAAAAAATAATCTAGTAGATAAGTAAGTTCATTTGCTATAATTATACCCCAAAAAAGTTTAACATAAATTGTGTGCCGAATATTTGTGATCCTTTCATCACAGTGAATGGTGGTTTTCATAAGTTGTCCTCCTCCCAAAATAAATCGTTTAATGTTTTGTTAAGTACTTTACATATCCGAATACAAAGCTGAAGACTGGGATTAAACTTTCCGCCTTCTAGTAAGTTGATAGTAGGGCGTGTAACATTAACTTTGGCAGCCAGTTCTTCTTGAGAAAGATTCATCTCAACGCGTGCTAATTTAAGACGCATATTTTTCATTTATACAACCTCCTCCTTTCTATATGCATTATATGATATATCGAACTAAATGTAAAGTATATATTACAAAAAATAATAAATATATAACGTTATGTGAAAAAGATTATTATGTTTAGTAAGCTGAGAAGGTAAATAGTAAACTGAGAATCCCCTTTGTAACCCAAGACTCCCCATTTGTAAATGAAAGTTCTGTTTTGTAACCGAGATTCCCGGTTTGTAAATGAAATTCCCGGTTTGTAAGCTAGATTCCCGAATTTTCATTTCCATTACGATATGATATAGTACGTTCAGCAATAAATTGAGGTTGGTTTTATTAAAAATTAAACTAGACGAATCTGATTCATTAAAGTAATATATAAGAATATGAAGTCAAGTTTTCACAGTTCCCAGATTATCGGCACATTGTGTCGACAATCTGGAATCAGTATATATCATTTGAATTAATGGGAGGACAAAATCATGAGCAAAGTATTAGAAGAAATGAAAACCAGAAGAAGTATTCGCAAATTCAAACCGGATATGATTCCGCAGGACATCCTTGACCGGATAATCGAGGCCGGAACCTTTGCGGCAAACGGCAGAGGCACACAGAACACCATCATTATTCAGGTAACAAATAAGGAAATAAGGGATGAAATTGCTAAGAGAAATGCTGACATAATGGGAAGTAATACTGATCCATTTTACGGTGCGCCGGTTATTCTTATCGTTCTTGGAAAGAAGGACTGGCCTACACATGTCTATGATGGCAGTCTTGTGATGGGAAACCTGATGCTTGCAGCTCATGATCTTGGTATTGGAAGCTGCTGGATTCATCGTGCGAAAGAAGAGTTTGAGTCTGACTGGGGCAAGGAGCTTCTCAAATCACTCGGTATTGAGGATGAGTATGAGGGAATCGGACATTGTGCTCTTGGATATGTTGATGGAGATTATCCTGACGTGATTCCGAGAAAAGAGAATCGCATATTTTACATATAGGAGGAGAAAATAAGTAATTGAATATATTGTTAAATGTGATTAAATGTGTTTAA